>Ga0066856_10000355_pt1 | contig 16856 bp, 10 predicted proteins | sample ETNtaG_5_FD_65605 | JGI IMG/M metagenome (GOLD analysis project Ga0066856, IMG submission 65605) | Marine microbial and viral communities from oxygen minimum zone, Eastern Pacific Ocean - ETNP201406SV205 | ecosystem: Environmental > Aquatic > Marine > Oceanic | place: Pacific Ocean: Eastern...
AAAAAAAGCAGGAAGAAAGGAGAGGAGAAGGAAAAAAAAAGGACCAAAAAAAGAGTAACACCAAACCAAAACAACAACAACAACAACAACAACAAGTGAGGACGTCGTCTCCAAAATTCAACGCTTTCAGGTGTAAACGATTTTAAAGAAAGAAAGAAAGAAAGAAAGAAAGAAGGAGTCATGGAACATCAAGAACACCAACATCGTCCTCCTCCTCCGCCGAGGAACGAAATCAATCACATTCGTCACCGCAAACTCGAGGAGAAAGAATTGAAGAAGAAGGAGAAGGTCAGAATTAAAGAAGGACGAGGACAGGAAAAATCGTTCGTCGAAAACGTGTTCTCGAGCATCTTTGGAAGAGAAGACATCGACGAGGACGAAGAACAAGGGGATGGAAACAAACAAGAGCAAGAACAACAAGAACAACAAGAACAACAAGAACAACAAGAACAACAAGAACAAGAACAACATGACAAAGCCGAAGATGGAGACAACGATGACGAAGATACGGACTCTAAATTTTCCGAACGACTTCGGAATATGTCCGGGAGTACTAAATTCGAGTTGGAACGGAAAGCGAGGGAGGAAATTCGTTCGATTAAAGGAGTCAAGGCGAAAGCGAAGCTCATCAATAGTAACGAAGCGTTTCGAGAGCAGACACTGTTACGACTCAAGGCGAAAATTGATAAACACATTTACGACGATAAAGGACACTACGTTTCAGACGTCCCAGTCAATCCAAATAAAGCAGCAGCAAAAGACTCGAGCGTGTCAAACCCGACAAATAACGCAAAAATTGTTTCAATGAATATCAGTGACACCGCGGATCAACTCACTCCGTATCAAAAGGAACGACGTGAAGAAGAATTGAGGCAAATCAGAGAGCGCGACGATTATCGCATTCAAGAGTCGGTAACTTCTGAATCACGATGCGCGTTCAATGGGTCTTGGAATTACGACAAGGATGAGTTTTTACGCGAAAAAGATAAATACGAAAACCAATATTACGTCGAAGAACGAAAACACAAGTTGCTCGGAGGCGTTCTCTCCGCGGCAGAGATGAACTTGCCTGAACACGAACAACCGCTTCGCGTGGTAGAAAATATCGTCGATACGATTGTAGAATGTGCACTGGAGAACAATGGAAAGTACGAGTGGAAACTCGATGAAGAAGAAGTTAAAAAGCGCGAGGAAAAGTTTGAAAATCGAAGAAAGGAAGAATTGAGAACCACGAAGAAGATGTTGAACGCTGATGAAATTTCAGACGACGACGACAGCAACGAAGAGGATGAAGATTATTTCGAAGAAGAAATGCGAATTCATCGCAGGGAGAATAAGTTATTGACCGAAAAGTTGGTGAAGAGCATTCCAGACTCTCTGGAGCTCATCGAACGCATGAACATTCGAAAAGAACAAATAAAAGCGCAAAAAGATAAGCTCAAGTTGAAGAAAACGAAACAAAGATACATCAATAAAATTGAAAGACAAGAGAAAGAAATCGAAGAGGCCATCGCTCAAGCGAAAATTCTCGAAGCGAAAATGGAAGAGCAAAGACTGGAGAAAGCACGCAAGTTGGCTATTGTCGAAGAAGAGCGTCTGAAGGAATTAAAGTTGAAACAACTCTCAGAGAAAGAGCTCATCCGGCGTCACTCGGAACATAAGCGCAAGAAAATCATGGAAATGCACGAAAACGAGCGAAAGAAAGCGGAACGAGCGCGGTTAGCTCGTCAAGAAGCGAGACGGGTGCAAGAGATAAAGCTCAAAGTCTTGCGCGAGACTGCGAATTTGGAGGTCGAGTTGAAAGAGAATGCATTCAGGGAAGAAACGCGAAGACTCGAAGAAGAAAGATTGGTCGAAGAGAATAAAATGCACGTGGAAAGAGAGATGCGCAACGTCTTGGAGAAAGAGAGACGGCACCGCTCGGCGGCGACGCGACACGAGTTGTGCATTCAAATTAAGGAGACGAGAGAAAGAGAACACCATGTTGCCATGGGGAAATTACGCCGGAAGAATTCCACGGCTGAAGATGCCGAAAATGCGGCTAAAATCAAAGAAGCTTTGAAAAAAGCTATTCAAGACGTCGAGGAAACGGAGAAGGAATGCTTGAAGACGATGGAAGCAAAAGCGAATGCTTACGAGAAAGTCAAAGCTTTGCAAGATAGACAGGCGAAGCACTTGCAGATGAAGCGGTTACTGGATAAGAAACAAAAAGAAAGCGAAGAGGCGGAATACAAAGCCGAGTTGGAAAAGGTACGCTCTTCTGTACAGAAAGCGGCATTGCATAATTCAGAATTGAAACAAACCTTATCTGACTTCAATAAAAACTTGGTCGTCGTGTTCCCGAAAGTGAAAGAGGAGAAGAAACCTCTGCCCCCGAAGTCTTCGATCAAAATTCGAGCAGCTGAGAAGTTAAAGAGACGGGCGGTGTTAGAAACGTAGAGAAGACTTACTTGATGCTCACCTGTCTTATTATATTATAGCATTTATATTGGTACCACATGGTACCACGTTGGTACCTACAGTGCAACATACATGCGAGATAAAGGCAATGGCGCAACGTTGTGTCCCGTATTTTTTAAAAAGTACGCGTACTCGCTCGAATGTCGTCATTTTTCTTCGAAAGAGACAGTTGTGACAAAAAATGTCGTCGTCGTCACTGTCATCGTTGTCGACGATTGTGCATCATCACCACGCGCGCTCGAGCAGTCGTAAGACGCAGCACCGCGCAATACGTGCAATTACTATGTCTTCTTCGTCCTCGTCTTCCTGTTGTTCTTCCTCCTCTTATTCGTTCAGACAGTCTCTGGAAGATGGATACGATGACGACAACAACAACGAAGAAGAAAACGTAGGAAAAGAAACGACGGTAAATGCACAAAGACTCGCAACGGATGGAACAAAAAGCTTACATAGGAAGAGAAGAGACGTTTTAATTGCGTCATCTTCGGCCGCACTCGTCGTCGCGAGTGTTTTTGGAAGCAACGAGACGACAAACAGAGCGGAGGCTATTGAATCTGGCTTTATTAGCGATGCTTGGGAGAGTTTTGGCGGAGGAGGCCCAGCAGATTTGACGTTCCCGGAAAGTTTCCTAGGCGAATGGCTCGTCAATGCAACGTTGACGGATATAGATTTACCCGAAGGTGCCGACGTGGTATCAAACATAGAAAGTGTTAACAGAGCAAAGGGTGATATCGGTAGGCCCACCTCGTATCCTTTACGTTTTGTGCGGAATTCAAGGAACGAAGTTATTCAAGACCGAGCATGGAATACGGAAAAGTTAGCTGAATACACCATGAATGTAAAGAACGGGTCTATGTTTACGGACATAGATTGGAATTTAGACGACCCGAATGTTATGAAGTGCACATTGGCGGATGGCAAGACTATTTATTTCAAAGTCACTGCGCGGTCAGAAACTGAGGACAACTCGAGAAAGCACCGCTTCGAAACGAGCGAACTCGCAGAAGTTGTTTTTAACGATTACGACGGATCTGGGAAAGATCCAAACGTAAAAAGAACACGGACGTATACCAAGTGGTTATGGCGCGACGATAAAGACGCACAAGCCGGACAGCCACTCATCGTTTGCACGCAAATTGTTTTAGATTACTTGACGCCATTTTCTGGCAACGGTGACGAGACCTACTTGCGAGTCGCAGGAAAACCCGTAACTGTGTACACTTACAAGTTGGCAATGTTCAAAACAGGGCCCAGGTTAACTGTTGGTGCCGCGTGAGTTTTTGCGTGTAGTATTTATTATAATAAGCAAGTAGCAGCGCGTTTGTAAATCACACTAAAACACAGTCGTTCTCACCGTTTCATCTTTCTTTCTTCATTTGTGACTGACAAATCCATATTTTTGGATGTCTTACACCTCGAAAAATGGAAAAATTGTCGACAAAAAGCGCGCGTCTGCGACCCTTTGCTGACACTATTCCGCCTCGCGGGTCAAACACGATGCTACGCTTGGCGCACTATGCGTTCATCAACAAGAGTAATGGAGCTGCTGCGGCTAAATCTTCTCATCGCGTTTTGAGAACGAGGTCGACGTCGACTTCCTCTTCCTCTTCCTCTTCTGCCGCCGTCGTCACTCCTCGTCGTAGAAACCCAATTCTTTTCTCCTCCTGCAGGGGAGGAAGAACGACGACGATGACTACGATGATGCGTTCATTTTCAACGACGTCATCGATTAGCGGCATCAGTGCGAACGACATCCCGTTCTTATCCATGAGAGAAGGAAGACCGAGCTTCGCTCAGAGAAGCGCTGCGTCTCAGACGACCATCGCGACGACGACGACGACTAGAGAAGGAGAACTGTCTATGTTCGCGAAATTTAACAACAACAACGCTCGTCGTCATCGTCGTTCTTCTTTCTCTTCATATAGGACGCGCTCGGTTGCTTCTTCATCGGACGCAACAACAGTGCCAACTTCTTCTCCTTCCTCTGCACCTCTTTCCTCTGAGGGTGTAAACACAGAAGCGCCGACATTTCAACAAGCTATCAATAGGTTGCAAGACTATTGGGCCTCGAAGGGCTGCGCCGTTTGGCTCCCGCATAACACTGAAGTCGGCGCGGGAACGATGAACCCGGCGACGTTTCTGCGTTGCTTAGGTCCAGAACCTTGGCATGTGTGCTACCCAGAACCGTCGGTGAGACCGGATGATTCTAGGTACGGGGATAATCCAAATCGAGTGCAAAGACACACGCAGTTTCAAGTGATTTTGAAGCCGGCGCCGACGAATCCGCAGGAACTGTATTTAGGCTCTTTAGAAGCACTTGGAGTAGACACAAAAGCGCACGACATTCGGTTTGTGGAAGATAACTGGGAAAGCCCTGTTTTGGGCGCGTGGGGTTTGGGATGGGAGGTTTGGCTCGATGGCATGGAAGTGACACAGTTTACGTATTTCCAACAATGCGGTAGCGTGAAAGTTAATCCAGTTACGGTTGAAATTACGTACGGTTTAGAGCGCATCTTGATGGCTTTACAAAACGTCGATCATTTCAAAGATATTAGGTACAATGATTCCTTAACGTATGGCGAAATGCGATTACAGGACGAATACGAAATGTCCGTGTTCAACATGGACATAGCTTCGGTGGAAAATCAGAGATTGAGATTCGATTTAGCCGATAAAGAAGCGCAATCGTTGATTAAAAATAGACTTCCACTGCCTGCATATGACCAATTGCTGAAAGCGTCTCACGCTTTTAACGTTCTCGACGCTCGTGGTGCCGTTGGCGTAACAGAGAGACAGAAATTGTTTGCTTCCATGCGCGATTTGGCGAGGAAAATCGCTGCCCTTTGGGTCGAAAGACGTGAAGAGTTGTGCTACCCGCTTGGAAGCTTAGTCGAAGCATTGGGCGACGACAAAGAAGACAGAAACGTCAAAAAGAAGAAGAAAAAGAATATCAAGCAAAACGCTGCCGCCAAACCTGTTGTGCCCATAGATGAATCAAAGCTTCCAAGTGAAAAATCTGATTTTGTCTTTGAAATTGGTACCGAAGAGTTACCGCCTCACGATGTTGTCTCGTGCATTCAACAAGTCGAGCTCGCCGTGAATTCGATTTTAGAGGAATCTGGATTAGAGTACGGTAATGTTTCTGTCGGTGGTACACCTCGCCGTGTATCCGTCACGATAAAAAGTCTTTCTCCAAAACAGCCGGATCAAGAATCGCGAAATCGCGGTCCACCGCTCTCGAGAGCGTATGAAGAAGATGGAGTTACTCCAACAAAAGCTTTACTCGGATTTTGCAAAAAAAACAACGTTGTCAATCTTGATAAAGAGCTCGAAAAGGACGACGAGTACGTTTGGGCAAACGTGAAAACAGTCGGAAAGTCTGCCTCGGAAGTTATGCGCGACGAGTTGCCTAAAGTCGTGGAATCCATCAAGTTTATTAAAACCATGCGCTGGCAATTGAATGAAGATAACGCATTCTCACGACCTTTGCGTTGGTTATTTGCGTGTCACGGGCAATCGATCATACCTTTTTCTGCGCTCGGTGTTAGTTCAAGCAATGTGACGAGAGGTTTGCGACCTCCTGGGCTGGAAGCGCCAGTGGAGGAAACAGTGAACAACGTTCAAGATTACTTATCGTTTATGGAAAAAGAAGGTATCGTTGCCGACCTCGACGCGCGAAAAAACGAAATTTGGAGCAACGCCGTTTCTTTAGCAAAATCAGTTGGGGGTATTATCCCGGAGGCCAATAAAGAGAGTGGAGATTTGTTAGATGAAGTTGCGAATTTGTTGGAGACTGGGAAACCAGTTCTGGGCGAATTTGAGGCGCAGTATTTAAACTTACCGAAAGAAGTCTTAATTACCGTGATGAAGAAGCACCAGCGCTATTTTCCAGTCGAAAATAAAGCAAATGGCGAATTGCTGAATAACTTTGTGACGTTTGCGAACGGGCCGTGCGATGTTTCGGCCGTAAAAGCAGGGAATGAAGCTGTTTTAAGAGCGAGGTACCAAGACGCGAAATTTTTTTACGAAAACGACTGCAAGGAAACTTTAGAGACACTTCGTCCAAAGTTGGAAGGGATTACGTTCCAAACCGAATTAGGATCCATGTTAAAGAAAACTGAGCGAGTCGAGATTCTCGCGCCAAAGGTTGCAGCGGCGTTGGGATATGGCGACGAAACTTCGATTGTGAACATGGCCACAAAAGCTGCACGTTTGGCTCGTGCCGATTTGGCGTCTTCCATGGTCATGGAGCTCACTTCACTTGCTGGCGTAATGGGCGAACACTACGCCAAAAAATGCGATAAACTCGATGACACGACCTCTAAAGCTATTTTTGAAGCAAACCTTCCGAGATTTTCAGGAGATTCCATCGCATCCACGGCTCCAGGTATCGTGGCGACTATAGCGGACAAGGCAGATACTTTGGTTGGATTATTTGCAGTTGTCGGAGCACCAAAAGCGACGGCAGATCCGTTTGGTTTGCGAAGAACTGCGTATGGTCTTGTCCAAACCTTAGTAAACAACGATCTGCAAAATGAAGGTGGAGATGTTCGAGCATTGTTCGGACTTGCGAAGAGTGAACAGCCCGTAGATGTGAGCGATAAAGCAATGGAAGATTGTGCAGAGTTTACGAAAAGAAGATTAGAACAACTCTTAGTGGACGCAGGACATGATGTTGAATCCGTGCGCGCAATTTTGAACACGGATATTGGCTTCAACCCTGCAAGAGCTTCTGCGTCGGTAAAAGACTTGCAAGCAGCAATGAAGGACGTAAACACCTTTTCCAAGGCGAAGAACGTTTTATCGAGACCGACGAAACTAATCAGAGGAAAAAAAGATTTCACGCCGAGTGGGAAAATAGACGAGTCTTTGCTCGTGGAGGATGCAGAAATCCAGTTCTTTAACGCGTATAAGAAAGCAAGCAACAAACTAGCAGCCAATCAGAGCATAGCATCTTTGATTGAAGCTTTAGCAGAAATGGAAGAATCCTCGACGCGATTCTTCGAGGACGTTTTCGTGAATTGCGAAGACTTACCGACGCGACAAAACCGCTTAGATCTCATAGACTCCGTCGCATCGTTGCCCAAGGATATGATTGATTTCTCCGTCTTGCCGGGATTTTAATACGATAATCGATAATCTATCTATTGATCTTATTCTTGTTCATATTAAGTTACGTTATAGTGCATATTTCATTTCATATCACATGTTTCTCGAGAAGCATGCACATGTATTATTTATTAGCTATTTGTTTTTATTTTTGAGATGGTTTGTCCCATGAAGTTTCCTGCGTCTCCGTGTTCCAATAGTACGTCTTCCCGGATTCACTATCTAACACGGCTTTCCAAGGTTCCGGTAACTTCTCGTCATCCACGATTGCGTTTTCTTGGGTGGTCCCCGTCGACGCGGACTCCGCCTCCGTTTCGGTTGTGGCAGTCGCTTTTTCCTCCTCTGAAGCGGCAGAAGAGGACTCAGAAGTTGACGTCGAGGCGTTATCTTCTTCCTGCAACATTTTTGCAGCTGAAATGGCAGCTTCTCTCGCAATATCTCCTTCCTTGGACTTTTCATTTTCCAAGTCCGCCTTTAACTTGACCTTTTCTGCTTCAGTTGCTTGTTGATGAGATAAAAGGGCTTGAGCAGAAGCTTTCACTTTCTCAGTTTCCGACTTGGCGGCATCGATTTCGGCTTGAGCTTCCCGCTTAGCTTCAGCAGCTGCTTCAGCCGCTCTGGTTTCAGAAGCCTTCATGATTTCTTGTACTTGCGTTTGAACTTTAGCTGCTTCCATTTTTGCTTCGATCAATTGTTCCTCAGCAACCATGCGCTCTCTTTGTGCCTCTTCTAACGTTTCTTTGTCTTCCTTGGACACATGCGCGCCTTCTTTCTCAGCTTGCTCGACAAAGTTGTCAACGTCGTCATCACTACGAACGCCATCGATTGGATCAGAGCTCAAACTCCAAGTCTTTTGCGTCTTTTCCTCGTTGCTTTCATCTTCTTTTGGATGCATCTTGGCTTCAATCTCTTCCTTGACTTTGTCTTCCGCCGCAGCTTTGCTCGAAACTTCCTTGGCCTTCGCCATGGCGATTTTGGTCGCAGCGTCCGCTTTAGCCTTGGCAATTTCCATTTTCATTCTCTCCTCTTCTGCGTGTATTTTATTTTTCTTTTCTTGTTCTTCGACTTCACGTCTGGCAGCTTCTTCGTATTTCGCCTTTTCGGCATCAATCGCAGCTTGTTGCTTCTTGCGAATTTTTTCTTCCTTCTCCATTTCAATTTTAGCATCGTACTCGTACAATGCCTTTTCCGCTTCTCTCGCGATCTTCTTGTTATGTGAGTGTGTGCCTTTGACCAATTTGATGCGTTCCTCTGCTTTTTGCATGTCTTTAGTCAACAGACCCGCAACTAAAGGATCAACTTCACCGTCCAACAATTTATCATTCTTTTCGCCAGTTTCCTCATCCTTCTCCTCCTCGATGCCAGCTTTTTTGAGGAGTTCCGCTCTCGTGGTGTCAATCTCCGTTCTCGGGTCTACGACTTTTTCCTTCTCGACTTTATTATCAATCTTCTTCGCGGCTTTCTTGGCTTTTTGAGCGCTCTTCACGGACTCTTTCAAATCCTGCGTGACAGAATCAATGAGGGCTTGTTCGTCTTCGCTCGGTTCCTCTTCACCAGATTCATCTTTTTCCGAGTCATCATCCCCGTGCTTCTTGGTACTGCTCTTCTTTTTCGACTTCTTAGAGGTGGACGATCCATCGTAATCACCTTCACTTTCGCCATCTTCTTCTTCTTCGTTATCGGTGAGTTTGGATGTTTTTGAGAAGAGTTCCTTGTGCTTCTTTCGTGAAGAAGATTTTCCCGAATCGTCCTCGTCGTCGCTCTCGAGCGGTGCTTTATCGTAATCATCGCCAGAATCACTCTTAGAAGAAGAGTGGTGGTGGTGCTTTGATGACGACGACGTCGCCGCGGAGTAATCGTCGTCTGCCGAATCGGAAGACGACCACGGTAAAAGGGAGGTAAAGCTCGCGCCGGCGCTTTTCCCATGAGAGACACTGTAGTAGGAGTAGCACCCAATAACGGAAATTATGGAAACACCGAGAATTCCAATACCCGTGTTCCTACGGAACCTTTCTTGATCTTCGCGGTGTTCGCGCAAGTAATCACGATCGATTAAACTTTCGTCCATTCGGCCGCCGTTTGGACTGCGCCCGCCCTGGTTCGTCCCGTAATTGTTCCGATGATGATCTTGATGTTGTTGCCGATATTGTTGAGTGTAGTCGTTGTTGTTGCTACCACCAATAACTTTTCCTCTACCAGTGTTAATCGCCGGCGGAGCGTTTTGCATCAAGTTCATCGAGTGTTGCGTGGCCCAATTTCTTCCTCCTCCGTTCTCTACATCTCCTCGAGGCCCAGACGAATCGGTTTTACCATATCGAGCCGCAGTTTGTGAATATCGACTCGAGTGCTTGAAGGAAGGATCAAACTGAGATTCATTGTTATTAAACATGGTCTAATAATAATAATGATGATGATGATGATGGTTTATTATCGTTATCGATATGGTTCTCTCTAAACGCTCTTTGTTGCGCGCCTCAGATTTGTCGTTCTCTAGGCCGCGGCTAAATTTGTGCGATGTAGAACGCGGGCGGCGATACAAATGGATCTACCACTCGATGTGAACGATGAGAATAGTATCGAACAGAAGCGCGACCCTTCCAACAGGCGTGCGCGTGTTTATTACTGCGAATGCGAATCGATCGATAAAAGATCGATCGGTGGAATGGACGCGTGCGGGTGAAACCTTTTAAAGTGAAGAAGTTGGGAAGAGAGTTTTTAAAGAGACCCCGCGGTGGGTCTTTTTTCGCTCTTTTTATCATTTTACGAATTGCAAGTTTTGGTTTTTTTTGTTCGATGACTTCCACATTCGAAAAAGAAGAAATCGATTTTGACAAGACAAAAATGGGAAACAGCCAGCCACATTTGGGATAGAATGTACGGAGAAGGAGGTACAACGAAAATAGAAAGAACACAATACAATTTACATATCAAAGTGCTCGGCTTTATACTTCATTGCCGCTTCTCTGACGTTATCGACGATAAAGAACGCACCACAAATTCTCGCCGTTCTCGCTGCACCACCTCTATAAAGTCCTCCAACACCATGTTCGCGGTAGACTTGACCCAACGCGCTTCTGGCGTTCCGATACGTCTTCGACGCCATGTCCCCTTGCATACACGTCTTTGCCGTATCTACCGGGTGTGTCATCCCTGCCGCCATGGTACCCGCAAAACACGATCCCGCAATCCGCGCGGCTTGTTCGTTCTCACTAAAAAATGGGTGCATGCTTTTGATGTGTTGCGTGGCGACTGGACCAACGCCCAAGTATCCCGCCGTGTAAATCGATTCTCGCACCGCGCAAGACGTGAAACCGCGGAAGAGAGCTGCCACGCCGTGCTCCTTCGTAACGGCCGATAACGCTCCACCAATAGATGTCGCCAACTTTTGCTGTTGAATGACAACCAAATCTAATGGAGAATACAAGATAGAACTGATTGCGCCCGCGCCCATCGCAGCGCCAATCTTCTCGTGCGCTTGTAACTCTCTCAAAGCATCGCCGGCTAAAATAAGTCTCTCTAAGCCACCGTTCACGGCCATTTGAAACGCAGTAATCGGTGCCACTGCACTTGCATTGGCGACAACACCCCTGTACCAACCCTGTATGTTCTTAGGCATCGGTCGACCATCTTGTGAAGTGATCTTATATGTGATTAAAGGCACTGTTTTTATGTATTCGTTGGAGGAAGAAGTGGAAAATTTTTGTTTGTTAGCAATCACAAAGGCGATGATGTGTCCTTTTTTGGTTCCCTCCACCTCTCTTTGGCAGAAGAGAAGAGACTTTGGAAAAGGATACACATCATCAACATCGTCGTCATCAACAACAACAATGATCAATCAATACACACACGAACGTACGAAACAATGCATGCGAACGAAAGCAAAACGTACTCTGTATGCCAGTTTCGAGAATACCACCGGCGGCGCCAACGGCGAGATTTTCCGTGTCCGAGAGCGTAGCTTTCTTTGTCATTTCGGATTTTTTTTGGATTACTCTTTTTCTTGGTGGACTAACAAACAAACGAACTCTGCTAATGAGTAAGTCGTTTTGAACGCGCAATCGGAGTGTCGATTTCGGGCGCAAATTATAAACGCACACACACACAGAAAGAGAGAGAGAGAGAGAAAGAAAGTCAGAAACTGTGAAAATCTAGACTCTCTCTCGCAGTATTGAGGATAATTGCTCTGCTATTGCGTTGTCTCAATAACGAACGGCGTCGGTATTTCTCGTAAAAGACAAAAAAATGAAAAAGAAAAGCCTGTCGTGGCAGCAGCTCCTCTCTTGCTTTTTTGAAAGGAAGGAAAAGAAAGCGAGAAAAAAACCACTCCACTCTACTACCTGTCCACGAAAAAAAAAAAGAGAAAAAAAAGGGAAAAAAGTCGTTATTTTACGACGTCCTCGTTTTCATCGTCACAAATAATCTCTTCCTTCTTACAGGACGACGACCGGGGGGTAAAGGATGAAAGTTAACGTAAGTAATAATACGCACTCGCACGCTCTTTCTCTCGCTCGCTCTCGCGATAAGCACGTCCGCTTTTACTCACTCGAAATATTCCACCCTTTTCGTGCACATAAAATACAACAGATACTCGTGGTAAACGACGACGGCATCGATGCGCCTGGTATAAAAACACTCATTCGAACGCTCTCGAAAGAAAAAGAGTTTAACGTCTGCGTCGTCGCGCCAGAGCGCGAGCGATCGGCGAGCGGACATTGCATTACCGTACACGAACCAATTGGGGTTAAACGATTATCAGATTATTACCACGACGACATGTATAATGATGATGATGATGATGATGACGATGATGATGAAGGGGACGAAACAGAAAAACTAGAAGGAAAAACAGAGTTTCAAGTGAAATGTAAAAGTTATTCAATCACGGGAACGCCTGCAGATTGCTCAATGCTCGCACTAGGCCCAGATATGTTCCCAGAACTCATCAAATCAAACGTTAATAACAATAGAAATGGCGGAGTAGAATTCGATATTGTTCTTTCGGGAGTCAATAGAGGCGACAACGCAGGCAAACACGTCATGTATTCAGGAACGGTCGCCGGTGCCAGAGAAGCTGCGATGAAAGGTCAAATAGGCGTCGCGCTTTCGTTAGATTCGTATTCGAGAACTGCAAATTACTCAGAGAGTTGTAAAATAGCCACGCAGATTGTGAAGTCCATTGTATCGAGCGAAGAACGGAAACGACTTTTGAGAGGTTTTGTCATCAACGTGAACGTCCCGAGAGACGGTGAAAAAATCAAAGGCGTGGAAACGTGTGCGGTGTCGACGTGCTCGACCATTCCGTTTTGGAAACGAGTAAAAGATCCAAATCCTGAAGTATTATACGTGACGCACGACGATGGTGAAGAGGATGCGCGAGCGCCTTCGCCACTCCCGTCTCCCCCATCTTCACCTAGAAACACTCATGCTTTGGAAAGGAAGAGTAGTAAAATTCTTTCGTCGCCGAAGAAGCGCGATGGATCTGAGGGAGGTGCAGAGGGTGGTAGCAAAGATTTTGACACGTCTGACTATTTCAAGACGAAATTGAAAATCTCGAACGATGATGAAAACGAAATGGCGTGTTGGAGAAAGAACGAGACGCGATGGTTTCGAAACGGATTTGGCGGAACCGAACGCGACGACCGGGTCGGAATAGACTCAGAGCTTTTGAAGCAAGGTAAAGTAGCCATCTCGATATTATCGACGAATAACGCGTGTTTAACGGAACCAACATTTAGATTCGACGTAGGCGAAGAGGATGTGGCGAGAATAAAACAGATTGGCGTTGACATAGCTCAAGAAGTAGCCTGTTCGTGCCTGTGAGCGTATTACATCGCAAACACTTGCGTTTAACTTATGTAAAGATGTATAAAGGACCTCATTCTTAATAAAATTCGACAATATAAATTATTAATGCATTAAAGGCGTACATCACAACTGTACGCACGTGTATAATCTTTGTGCTGCGCTGCATTGTACCACTTAATTTCAACATTTTAAGGTTTTTTCGTTTCCGAGTAAAAAGAGAATTCCTCACACAAAAACTCATTTTCCTTTCGCATGAGGACACAAAGGTTGCTCCTCGCTTCAATCGCGAGCAGAAGAGTCAGTCAACATCTCGCTTCCTCTTCCTCTTCCTCCACCTTTATTTCATTGTCGCGTGTCACAACATTATTATCATCACCAAGGACGACAACGATTGTTAGTTTGGATAAAAATCATACTTTCTCGTTAAAATTTTTTCACTCTACTCCTGTGCATTTGAAGGAAGGATTCGATGACCCGCCACCACTCAGAGCACACAAAAGAGTCGTCGTTACTGGTTTAGGATTAGTCACCCCTTTAGGATGCGGAGTGGAACACAATTGGAACGAAATCCAAGAACGAAAAACTGGCATTCGAGCTATAAGAGAGAAATACATTCACGAGCAAGATTTGACAAGTGTCGGCGGCATTAAAGTGGTTGCCAACGTCCCAAGGAGAAGGAGGATAGAAGGTGGGTATGGAATAGAATATGGTGGTGATGATCACAAGACTGATCATGATAAAGCGAGTGGACGCATTATACAAAGTGATAACATGTTCGATGATAGTAAATGGCACGACGACGCGAACCGAGTAGCTGCTTTCGTGGCATTTAGCCGAGACGCGGCGTTTCAAGCCTTACGTGACGCAAAAATCATAGATGATGATGGTAGTATTATTCATGCTGCGACTAGCTGTAGTAGAAGTAGTAGTGGTAGAGATAGCAGTAGAGATAGTATTAATGTTGATCGATTTGGTACGTCCATCGGTGTCGGAATGGGTGGCGTGTCGGATATCTCCAACGCCGGAAAACAAATTCATGAGAACCCGAAGAAGAAGCTTTCACCGCATTTTGTTCCGAAAGTGCTTGCCTCCGCGGCGAGTGGGAATCTAGCATGTGCGTGGAATCTACGAGGCCCAACGCACTGCTCATCCACTGCCTGCGCTGCAGGAGCGCACGCGATAGGAGACGCTTTTAGAACAATTCAAAGAGGCGACGCGGATTTTATGCTCGCTGGTGGCGCCGAGTCCTGCTTAGATGCGGTGAGTATTCTGGGTTTTCGCACGGTCAGGGCGCTAACTATGGCCAATGACATTTCTACGGCATGTTTGCCTTTAGATAAGAATCGATCTGGCTTTGTCATCGGCGAAGGCGCTGGGATGTTAGTCTTAGAAAGTTACGAATCTGCGAAGAAACGAAATGCTACCATTTACGCCGAATTGCGAGGCTATGGCACTTCAAACGACGCATTCCACGCGACTAAACCTCCAGAAGATGGCAGAGGAGCTCTTTTAGCCATGGAAAATGCATTAATTGATTCTGGGTTAGGTGCTGCGAATATTGCGCACGTTAATCTTCACGCGACCGGAACGCCTATAGGTGACGAAGCAGAGTTCAAAGCCATCCTCTCGCTCTTTGGAGAAGAACATTTAAGAAAGGGAAACGTACGCATCTCCGCGACAAAATCGAGCACAGGTCACTGCCTAGGAGCGAGTGGTGCAATTGAAGCCATTTTTACTATTTTGGCGTTAAAAACTGGCATAGCTCCCGCCACGGTGGGTTTAACCGAACCCTTGTCGGACGTTTTGCTCGGCTGCGCGTCTGGTGAGCTTCAGAATATTTCCTTCTCTCCGGAGGCGAAGAGATACGCGGCGATGAGTAATTCTTTTGGATTTGGTGGCACAAATGCAAGCTTAGTCTTCTCGTTGCCACCTCCTTCATTCTCGCTTTAGTAGAAGACATTTAATAGGTACGTATGTAAGTATTTACAAAAGGATAAAACTTCACAAAATTCACAATTCTGTCGTTGCATTAAACCATATTAGAAAGAAGAAGAATGGCGGTGGAAACTTTGTCAACATTATCATTATCAACGGGGTCGAAAACAGTGGTTTTCTCGTTTCGTAAGGCGCATCGCGTGAATAATCGTTTATTGTATTGTCGCAGGCGTCTACAGAACACACCCAGTGCCAAGGAGGAAGAGGACGACGGACAGGATGTTTTCGCGGAGACGAGGAGAGAAAGCGTAGTTGTTTCGCCGACGGCATCAGAAGAAGAAGGAGTAGAGGAAGAGGATAAAGGTGATAATAATAAAAAGAAACTTTGGGAATGTTCACAGTGCTTTGGTGGAAACCAAAGCGTATTAGTATCCCAGTTGCGAGACGTCTCGGAAGTTTTAGCGGATGGGTTTGGGAAACCAGCTGACGATTTACTCAATGGTTTGATGCAAAAAACGCGATGGAGTGCAGGAAATTTCGCGTGCGTCATCGCTCGACCATACGGCTCGCAACCATATAAACCATCCAAGCGTTTGACGGCGAAAAGTGTGCGAAGAAAAGGAGCAACAGCGGCAAAACAGTCTACTCCTAATAACAAGAAAATGTTTCGAGAAGGTAACGACATAGTCGGTGCATGCGACTTGACGCTCTTGCCTGCGTTTGGTCCGAAAGCTTCCAAAGAGTTGCGAGTGAAGAATGGGATAAAGTTACTCAGCTTATCCAACGAAAGTAATTTTCTATACTTGACTGGAATGACGACACGATCGGCCAATCGAAGAATGGGCATAGGTAAAGCGCTTTTGGAGGAATGCGACGCTATCGCACGAAAGATGGAAAAAAGTCGACCGAAATGTATAGCTTTGCACGTTGCAAAAGATAACACAAGCGCTATTGGCCTTTACGAGAGTTGCGGCTATAGAATCGTCTCCGAAACGCAAGGCGTTAACAGTAGTGAAAGAAGTAGTAATAGTGGCAGCGGTCCATCCTCTTTGGGCGATAAGTTTATGCAATTTGCGAATAAGATGGCATCTGTTCCAAAAATCGGCGGAGTTGAAGAGGAGGTTCATTTCATGGTTAAATGGATACGACCAGACGTGATTGATGAGAAAATGAAACGGATGGATGAAACGGGAGTATTGAAGGAGATACCGACGTTGTGACTTTGATTTATTTTACTGCTTACTCCTCTTTTTTGCGTTCGGACATTTTTTTTTTCGTCTCTGACTCTTGACTCTTAAATATCTTCATATTTTAGGTGATGTATGCGTCACAACTGTTCCCCACCTCACAAAATCGCGCAGAACTATTCAAAAGATGAAGCTCCGTATTCATAAAGTTGCAAATAATGTTTCTTTCTTCTTGATTTCTGCGTTGATCTCATCTTTTTTTCGTCCTGGTATTGCTTTGTCGACGTCTCCTTGTTCGGATGTTGTGACACCAATCTTCGTCGTTGGAAGCGCTAACTTCGATATTACAGTGCACACAGA
>Ga0066856_10000357_pt1 | contig 16838 bp, 7 predicted proteins | sample ETNtaG_5_FD_65605 | JGI IMG/M metagenome (GOLD analysis project Ga0066856, IMG submission 65605) | Marine microbial and viral communities from oxygen minimum zone, Eastern Pacific Ocean - ETNP201406SV205 | ecosystem: Environmental > Aquatic > Marine > Oceanic | place: Pacific Ocean: Eastern...
AAAAAAAAAAAAAGAGAGTTGCCCTTTGTTTACACGAAGAAACAAATCTGATAGATTGCGATAACACGTTAACAATGTTATTTCTTCGATTTGTCCACCACAACCACCAACTCCTCCTCCATTTTCCATTTTTGCACCAAAATCTCCTTAATCTGTTCCCCGTACTCCCCTTGTAAGTCAATCTCGTCTTGGTTCGTCGCCCCTTTCGTCACCGAACATCCGCACGCGAATTTTTTACCGAAGCTTTTCGCCACCTCTTTTAACCCATCCGGAAATTTAGAAGCGAAATGTTCGAACCCTTGGACGTTCGTGATCATTTTTCGCCTATTTCGACTCGTTAACGTGATCGTGATGCATTTCTTCTTCTCCTTTTTCTTCTTCTTCGTTTCGTCTTTCTTTTTGTTTTCTTCTCCTTCCGCTGTTTGCTCCTTTCCATCGGCATCGCTTTCGAGTTTCATTTTGTCCATTTTCTCCGCGACTTTTGCGCTGTTGCTGCAAGACGAAGAGTACTCGCAGTATTCCCTCGGCAGTTTGCACTCCTCGCACATGTGCTCTTCGAATGGGATGGCGGACGGGTGTCTGGTCCAGGGAGATGCGACCATGACGCGTTGTTTTTTCAGCTCCTCTTTTTATTTATGTGACGAAAACGTCGCCTTTTGCCCAATAAAAGTTACCCCACTTTTAAGAGAGAAAAAAAGCAAAAGAAAGGAAGAAGACAAGATGTCGGAAAGGAAAAGCGCCTCGGGAGAAGCATCGTCGAAGCGGGACGGTTTCGACGGGAAAACAACACGTGGCACGTCGGCGACGAAAAACTTCGACCAATCCTTCGAATCCATCCTACATCTCGAACAAAAATTTACCGAAATTGGTTTCCAAAATGGAAAAACAGACGGGGAAATCCAAGGGAAAGAAGAGGGCGAGCAGATTGGATTTTTAGAAGGATATGCGATTGGCGCGGAAATAGGCCATTATTTAGGCGCCTTAAGAGCGTGGGAAGGAGCAGTGATGGATGATAACGCCACAACGATAATGGACGAAAGAAAGAGAGAACGGATTCGAGTGGCTGTGAGACAGTTGGAGACAGCTTTAGGGGATATCGCGCGCGGGTTTGATACGGATGACAATGATGTAGACAATGATGATAAAAACCTAGACGAAGATTTTACAGAAAAACTCGAACGCGCGCGAGCGTGTTTTCGGAAGTGCACGGCAAGTTTAGGAGTGCACGGGAAGTATAAAGGTTTTACGGAAGAAGAGATAGGAGAAGAAGATGGAGCCGCCGCCGCGGTGGTTTTTTAGTATAACGTAGCGAGCGCAAACGCAATTAGATATACATAGAGAAAGTTGTTACAACTGTTAGCATATGACACCGCAGCCTAAGCACTCAGAACCGCTGTAAAATACCGCATATTGCCCTTTGGCCAAACCTTGATCGATGCCGTCAATTGTGATTTTCAACTTTTGTTGCGCGTTAGGTGGTATCTCTGTTGGGACCGCTGAAGAGGGAACTCGTTCTACACTCAAAACTTGGTAATACGATTCGCCGTGACGCACTTTACACCGTTCGATGCGCGAGAGTTGATTCATATCGGAATCGCGACACCATGACAAATCGTCGCACTCGAACGAGTCTCGCTCGCGTTCGTTTTCTTCGCTGTGGTACGTGCGAGAGATGAAAACTATATTTTTTTCCACGTCTTTCGAGTGGACGTACCAAGGCCCCTCGTGCGCCCTCTTATTGAGTTTTAACCCTTGTCGTTGACCGACTGTGTGAAACCAAAACCCTTTGTGGGTTCCGAGCACTTCGCCGGATTCAATCTCGCGGATTTCGCCCGGGTTTGTTCCTAAATGTTCTTCTATGAATTCGGAAAATTTGACTTTCCCAAGGAAGCAAATGCCTTGCGAATCTTTACGATCGGCATTCACGAGCGATAAGTTTTCCGCAATCTCGCGGATGCGGGGTTTGGGTAATCCCCCGATGGGAAACATTGCTTTTTGGAGTTGCCAACTGTTCAAATGCGCGAGAAAATAGGTTTGATCTTTCCTCGCATCGCCAGAGGTGACCAGTTTCACATCTGTTTCATCATCCTCTCTTCTCTCGAGCGCCGCATAATGCCCGCTCGCTATTCGATCAAACTTCCCAACCTCTCCCTCGTTTGCGTCTAACCACTCTCGAAATGCTCCAAACTTCACCCTCGAATTACACAAAATATCCGGATTCGGCGTCTTCCCTCTCTGAATCTCCTCCACAGACTGTTTAACTACCAAATTCCAATAATCGTCCGTAAAATGTACCGTCCTCAAAGGCACTCTCAATCGTTCACACACTGTTTTCGCGACCATCAAATCCTCTTCCCATGGACACTGGTCCCAAAAGTTTCGAAAATCATCCTGAAACCAAATCTGTAAATAAAATGCTACGCACTCGTGCCCGGCCGCACGGAGTAACGACAGTGCGACCGAACTATCCACGCCGCCCGAGAGGAGCACGGCTATACGAAGTTTCTTTCTTTTACTACTACTGGTACTACTACTATCATCGCTACTATTACTGCTATACAAAATCGGCTCGCAAAACCGGAGCATATCTTCGTCTTCGTTGTTGATGTTGTTGTTGTTGTTTGTTCCGCGCGCCTCTTTGTAAATTCGCTCGGGGAAAGCCATTGCTTCATCATCATCTCCATCTTCTTCTTCCGGCACATACGACAGCGAGCTGCGCGATCTAGTGCTCGACCCAGAAGACGTGACATTCACAACGTCCCCTCTCGAGGCGATGTTCATGGAATCCATGAAGGATGTCGTCGATGTCGTCTCGTCTCCTTCCCTCGCCGCCGTCAAAAGAATTTGTCGTCCAATTCTTCTCGTCTTTTTTGTTGTTCTTCTGTTCTCGAACGCGTGACTGTTGTTGGTCACCGGACGCGACGAGTGCATCCTGTGTTGTTGCCACCGTTGTTGTTCTCGTCGACGTTTTACGCGAGAATCTTCTCCTCCGCGCGAGAGCACGACGTGCGGAGATGGAAATAGAAGCGGCATTCTAAAATTTGTAACTGAGGTCTTAATTAGGGGAATTTTTACTTACTCGTATGGAAAAATACTCGATGCCGCCGAATGCGCACGCGTGTTGTATCTGCACACTAGTACTTGTTGTTTACCTCAATATATATATTACCAACATCCATATTGCGTTCGTCCCTTTTTATCCTCTTTTTACATCGCGCAGCCGACGGCGGTAGCCACATTTTCGTGTCGCAGGAACTCTTTGAGACTCGACCTTTTGCTCGGGTGTCCGTCGATGGCTTCCAAGAGCTCTTTCTCCGTGCACATTAAAGCGACACCTTTCCAGTCTTTGGCACCAGAGGCTGTACCACTGATCGGAGCTCTCTTGATGCTGCCATTCAAGGATGGTGCAGTGGCGGCGACCGCGGAAGAGTAGGAGGAACTGTGACTACTGCTTCGTTTTACGATACGAACGAGCTTCATGCGCAGAAGAGTTTCAAAGGAGCGCGCGACGACACCATCTGTGGCGTCTCTGGCGGCGCCGAGCTGCTCGACGCTCCCCATTTCACGAAGTTCCTGCGTTAGAGTGGCTATTGTAAAGTGGAATCTGTCGCGCGTAAAGTGCAGACGGTACGCTGCGACGCACAAAAGAAGTTCCAGAAGCGAACAACTTTTCAAATTCTCCACGAAATCGTTCCTGGTGAAGTCTTTCAATGCAAGAGCAAGGTCGACTGGTGATAATACGGACGCGTTTTTGTTGTCGTTGTTATCGTCAAGTAAGCCGGTGGTAGAAAAGAGAGTCCTTGATTGGTACGCCATTAACGCGGCGATGGCTAAATCTGAGGCGGTTCGTGGAATGTTATCGAGCGTCGCGATTGCTTGTAAACGCGCCTTTACAAGAGGTGTGTTGATGGCTTCATCGACGGCAGAATTCCACAAATTTATCGCCAGTTTACCACGTTCGGAGAACAATACAGCTGGAATTGTGCTGCCGCTTTCGGCACCACCAGTTTCGAGTTTCTCCGAAGACAAAGGAGGAACTAGAGTGTTCACTTTCAAACAATTACGAACTCGGTCTGCCAAAAACTCTTCAAACTGCGCCGGATTACTCGATATGCTCTCGCCATCCACTACTTCTTTTCCAGTGGTGCAGTCTTTCAATGGCTTTCCCGTTCGTTCATCGAGAACGAGTGGAGCAATGCACGTTTGAGACTCGACGACGCAATATCGCGCCGTAAATCGCGATTTCACTCTCTTCTCTAACGCTTCTTCCACGTCGTGTCGCGAGGTAATCGCGATAATTGCTATTTGAGCGTGCTTTTGCTGCAGCAAATCTAACAACGAGTACAAGAACGTCTGCTTCTTGCCTTTTCTGGCGAACAAATCGAAGTCGTCCAAGACGAAAACAGCAGTTTTCTTCGCGCCTTCCAATAGACGAAGCGTTTCCTCGACAAAGTTGTAATTTTCTCGCATGTTTGATGCGACTTTGTTGGTTGCAGTGCCACCAGTTGTGTTGGTGCTGAAAACGATATCGTCAATGAAATCGTTATCGAAAACTTCGTCGTCGTCCATTTCTTCGTCATCCCACATTTGATAACTCGGACGAAGTTGTCTCGCCACCTCTCGCATGCCAATGCTATCTTCGGCGTGCAAAAGTCCCGATAATCTGACGACAGGTATTTTCACCTCCTTTTGTTGTTGATTAACTAGTTTTCTCCTACTCGTCGTGGTGGTGATGTTGTTTTTGTTGTTGAGCTTTTGGAGCTTTGCTATCGCTGCTTCTACTATAGCAGTTTTACCGACGCCTCTGGCGCCAGAGAGACACACGGCAATGGAATCTTCATGACCGGTAACTGTGGGTTCCAATTGCTTCACGAGTTCATCTCTGGTTCGCCTCATCGAAGCAGTGAGAGCGTCGTCATCTGCTCCACCATGAGTCGAATTGTAGTTTTCATTCGTAACATTGCCGCTGCAGTCTTCGTCATCCAGCATAGCCGCACGAGTTGTCGCTTTTAACAACTTTTCTCGAATGACTCGTGAAATCGCCGCCGCGGGTGTTATGCCTCGATCCGATTCCAGCGATTCAAAAAGTCTTGCTTCGGCGAGCGTTTGCTTCACGGCCGCTGCGCGGTCTTTCGCTTCTTTTTCGCGTCGGTTAAGCTCTGCTTTGTTTTGCTCTTCAACTCTGCGCGCTTCCTCTCTTTTTTCTTCTTTTATCCTCTTTTCCTCCTCCTTCGCTCTTCTTTTCTCTTCGGCTTCTTCCGCGCGTTTTTGAAACTCTTTGGCTTTTCGGTCGGCTTCTTCTTTTGCCCTTCGCTCGAGTTCTTCTTTACCCGGACAAGTCAGTTCGTGACGAGCTCTTCCCTGCTGGTTTTTACATACTTTGCCGCACTTGCTGCACTCGTTCCTATTATTTGTACCCTTTTCGTCGATCTTTCCGCATTGACTGTTGAGGTGTTGTCTAAGGCTGTGCCTCGACATAAAATTCTGGTTGCATTTAGAACATTGATATGCGTAATCGCTTTTAGCTTTACTACCTTCGAATGCTTCTTGTTCCTGACGTTGATGCTCTTGTTGTTGGTTATGATGACGATGATGTTCTTTTCCTTCTTCTTCCTCGATCATATCAACATCGCCGTTCATATAGTCGCCGCCGAAATCGTCGTCGACGACGTTGTAGCCGTAATCGACGGGCGCGTCATTCACTATCATCGCGTCATCGTCACCCTGACCATTTGAGATACCAGGAGCTTCTATCATGTTTTTTGGTGAGACCTTGAGTTGATCTTCATTCATAGATTGCCCCGATTCTAATAATATTTTCTGATCCAGCCAAAAAGTCCTTTTCGCTTCATCTTCATCGTCATCAATTTCACGTTCTTTTTCTACAGCAACACCTACTCCTACATCTCGCGTTCGGTCTCCTTCATCATCGCCTTCTTCTCCTCCTTTGTCTTTTCGCTGTTTTGCATTTCCTTTACTTCTACCATCTACATTCTCTTCCCTGTCTGACATAGAAACCGAAGGCGAGGAAGATACCACTGGTATTCGACGATGATCACCATCTCCTGTTTTCTTGGCAACAGCATCACAATTATTATTTTCTCTTCCTGTTGTTCTTTGTTGTTTATCCTCGACATCGTCGTCTTCTCTTCCTTTCACTTCACACAGCGATGGAAACTGCCTCATTTTACCTCCCAGCGGCGAAAACGATGTTTTCTTCCGCTCAAAAATGTTACCGCTCGCAACCGGCGACCCGCTCAAATAATGCGCCGAGGGCGGCGCATCCTCATCATTCTCGCACTTTCCACAATCCGGATGCTTCTCAAAAGCCACGCTATTCGGTGACTTGTGCGTCATGATAAAGTCCGCTCCGCCATTCGGAGATATCAAACACGACGGCGCTTCCAGAGGAGATGCGAATCGAGGCAGCGCCGCCGCCGGAGAAAGCAAGTTGGCGTTCTTCGCCGGAGACGAACTCAACCGATGCGTGTACCCCATCGAATTCTTCCTATTCTTCTTCGCAGATGTGGTTAAAAAGTCCTTCCCGGAGAAAAACTTTTTCTTCTTCTTCTTCTTCTTCGTCGTCGTCGTCGTCGTTTTTGTCGTTCTCGGTGCTTTAAAAATGCTTCCGATGCGTCCGGCAAAATCTGTTTTCTTGCTCGACGACGGGGGTGTCCTCAACGCGGGCCACTCGTTCGTCGTTTCCGCGTCGTTCTTTCTCGTCTTCTTGTTCCCGTCGTCGGCCTCTTTCGTCCCTTCCTCTCCCGTCCTCGTCGTCGTCGTCGAGGGAGCGTCGTCGGTCGACATCATCGTCGCGTCGTCTCCCGCTTTCGCCTTCCGCTTCATCGACGAGAAAAGAGCCTTCATGTGCCGTCCTTTCTTGTCGTCGCACCAAGCAAAAGAAACAACCACCACCACCGCAAAAAAAAAGGAAGCCAAGGACGGACGCTCCACGCTCGCTCGACGATCGCGCGTCCGCGAGAACTCTTCTCAAAGTGCCCTCCTTCTCGCGCGCGCGATTGACCATTTTTTGAATTTTTTTTCCTTTCTTTTTGGGGGGTGGTGTTTAGGGTTTTGTGGTGTCTCTCTAAAAAAGGGAGTAAAAAGATCTCTATTGTCTTCTACAACTACTTGGACTACCGCGCCGCCGCGACGTCCACGACGACACCACGTCAGAAAAATGCGCTCTAACTAACTGTTGTTACTATTATTTTCGGCCATAATCTTCGCCACTCCGTTCAACTCTCGACTGATGAGCTCGAAGCTCGTGAACGTGATGGCGGCGGCGGGCGTCGTCCTCAACAGGTTCGTGCCGACGCCTCGATAAAACGCCTTCGCGCCACCTTCGCGGTAGATGTCGGAAGCTAAGGAAAGCGCGCCGGAAAAAGGGCCGTAGCCTTTGACGTGCATGTGGGAGCGGAGGACTTCGTGCGGATAGGTGAGAGTGGAGGCGACGATTTTGGCGACTCCCGAGGAGAGGGCCAAATCGGTCGCCGTGAGCTCGTCCTCGGCGCGGAGGTTGCGGAAATGCGCTACATCGTGTTTTAAACGCTCGTAGATTGGAAATTGGATGGCGACGTGGGAGATGCCGAGGAGGGACGGGCCGAGGCCAGAATACAGTCCTGGTATGCCTTCGCACCTCGCGATTCTTCGTAGGGCGTCAAGGGTACCTTTATACGGTGCTCTCGCGTGGCCGACTAAAGAGGAGGAGAGCGTTTCGGAATATTGCACTTGGAGTCTGGTTTTGGCGACCCAAAGCGGATTGGTGGCGAGGATGGTGGCAGCCCCCGCGCCTCCGGCGGAAACTATGTGCGCGAGCGTGTCGTTGCCGTGGTCGTCGTTCGTCTCGCTCGTGCTCTCGCCGCCGTTCCTCCTTTTGCTTTCACTATTCCTACTCCTACTCCTACTCCTACTCCCGCTCGCCGCGAAACTTCTCCTCTCTTCTTTCCTCCGCCGTTGCTCCCGAAACACGTATTTCAAATACCCGTACGTGGTAAAATACACGCCCCAATTCGGTAACAGCGCTGCCATTGTCGGTCCGAGACCTCTGTATAACCCTCTCGCGCCTTCGTTTCGGGCGATCTTCCTCAAGCTTTCCAGCGTGCTCATATACGTCGAGTCGCTCGTCAGCGAGACTTGCAGTCTCGTTTTCAAGACGTCGAGCGGGCAGACGACGATGGCTGCAATCGCGCCAGACGTTGCTCCCGACACGCAGTTGACCACTCCTGCGTCGGAGAGCGGAAGGTAGAGCGAGGGCGGAAGCATCTCCGCGACCCATCTTCTTCTGCTCCGTTGGTATTGATATCGAACACGATGATGATGATGATGATGATGATGATGATGATTCCGATGCGGTCCCGTTCGCGTCCAATCGGCATCATCATCGTCCGCGACGTTAAAGTCGTTTTGGTCGTTTTGGTCGTTTTGGTCGCCCAAAGACGACGACGACGACGACGACGATTTTTTCTCCGCTTTTGAAAGTTTTGCGCGCGTGTTTACGTCGGTGGCGTCGTCGTCGTCGTCGTCGTCGTCGTCGTCTTTGGGCGACGTCCCCATCGTATGTGTGATGCGTCTCTTCTTCACACGATGCTCGAATAAAAAAACGCTCTGCTTTGAGAAACCACTCCTTCAAAAATCTATTGTCGTAGCATTCGTCGTGTGGCTTTGACCCCAATGTTTCGAGCGCACGATGTCGTCGTCGAGCACCCAAAAGGGGGTCAAAGCCCGACAACGCGTCGTTGCGCAAAGTGCGTCTCAAAGTGTTTTTTGTGCCTCCTCTTCCTCCTCCTCGAGTGTTATCTGTTTAGGGTTTGTCGTACTTATGAAACCCTAAAAATAAATGTGAGTTTAGGGTTTTTGGATTTTTCTTTTGTGGGACATAATTGGAAAACAGATAACGACATCGCGCAATCGCGGGACGCAGGAATAAATAGAGAGACTTGGAGGAACGAGCACGTCGACGATATCATCATCGTCTCGGCGGAACGACACACGAGGATGTCGCACAACATCCTCCGGTTTGCAACCACGATGACGACGACGATGTCAAACTGGTCGCAAAATCGCGTCGGCGTCGCATCGCCGTCGCTGAATGCGCGCGGGAGAATGAATGGAATTGTTTGGACACGTCGAAGAAGCGCTCTGAAGGTGTTGGACCGCGCGCGCGCGAACGAAAGAGCAGCACTCGGAGAGGAGTGGACGACGACGACGACATCAAAGACGAGGAGGAGACGGAGGAGGAGGGCGAGAGCAATGATGGTGCTCTCGGCGATGCTCGACGAGAACGCTTTTGCGAAGAAGAGGAGCAAAACAGAGGAGAGCGACGGAGGCGACCAACACCAGAACATGTTGAGGAACACCAACACCAAAAAGCGAAAGAAAAGACGCAACAACAAGGAAAACGCGCTTCAAAAATTTTTCGACGTCGATTCGAACATCATCACCACGGAAGGGGAAGGGGACGACCAGGAAGACGAGTTCGAAAAGACGCAGCTGGAGATATGGGGACAAGTGACGCAATGTTTGGGGAAAGTGTTGTTCTTTACGTTCGGCGTACCGTATTTCGCAAGTTGTTCGTTGCAAGCAATGTTTGTGAATTCGTGGTTGGAATTGAAAGTGTCGATGCATTCGAAGAGCGGCTCTTCTTCGCCTTCGCTGACGATGTCGCAGACAGAGTCGGTGTGTAACGAGATCGCTCGGTTCGAAAAGCGTTTGTATTACGAAAATTTGGCGCACTTTCCAAACGAACAAGACCCCTCCAAGTTTGAAAAGACAAAGAGAAAGTTAATCGCAGAGGAGATGAAACGGTTGGAGATACAGGAGAGAACGCGGTCGACGAAAGCTCTTGGCAATTGGATTGGAAGCATGATTTACGTGAGCATTTTGGTGTGCGTTTTAGTCTATCAGAAGGAGTTTATGTCGAAAATGTTGAACGAATTGAGCGCGCAGTTCAACGGGTTGGATTCGGCGACGCAGGCGTTTGTGTTGATGCTCGGGGCAGATATGGTGGTCGGGTATCACTCGAGTGACGGGTGGCAAGCGTTTTTGGCGTTTGTGATTACTCGGTACGGAGGAGATTATCGTAAGTTTGAGACGTTCGCGAGAATGTTTGTGGCGACCGTGCCGGTGTTTTTGGACGTGTGTTTCAAGTATTGGGTGTTCAACAAGTTGAGGAAAATGTCGCCGAGTACACAAATCATTTTGAGCGAGATTGAGAGGCATTAAGTATACATGATTGATGATGATGATGATGATGATGATGATGATGATGATGATGATGATAAGAATGATTCTAGAAAGAGGGAGAAAAGTACTATGTTATGTTGTTGTTATTGTGTGTAGTACCTTAGGTAGTAGTTCGTATTAATAAAAAATCCTCCTCTGCGTTAATTTCTTTACGTTTCGCGTTCACAAAAGTGAACAACAGCAGCTAAAACGTCAAAGTCATGCCATTTGGCAATGTTTCGAAAAACGCGCAAACCTTCTCGCAATGCGCCCGGTTTGGATGCAGTTTCGAACAAACCACCACACGGACATCGATTTTGGACGTGACCAACTTTAATTCTCGTGCACCTTTTGCACTTCAAATCTTGCGTCTGTGCTTTGCGAACGCGCGAGTTGACTTCTTCGCAGAGTTTCATCTCAATCCACTGGAGATCATATCGATTATTGCATCCCGCGTCCGCGCATCGCCACTCACCATCGGCCAAGTCTGGGTCTCTGCACAGGTCCAAATCTCGAACGTCACCGCAACATTCACACACGACGTCGCGTAACGCGAAAGAGACGCACGGTTCGTAAAACGTCGCTTCCGGGCCAAACTCTGGAACAGAAAGCAGCTTGAGCGCATTTTTGCGACATCTGGCAACCGCGTCTTCTATCGTGTCATCGAGAGAAAGCACGGCGATTACAGTTTTCACGAACGCTAACGCCGCGTTACCCCGAAGGTGGTTCGGTAAATGCGCACCGGGCAAATTTTCCGGGAACAAGTACCTCTCGTCGAGACGAGAAGCGCCGCGCGCGGATCTAGACGTGTGCTTTTCAAACCCGCGCGCGACGGTGAGAATTCTCGGCGTAAAGTACGAATCTATTTGCGCGCAGAGCCAAGTCGCTTTCTCCTCTTCAATTTTTTGCCTATTTCTGGCCAAGTTTTGGTTATTCGCATCTTCCGCGAGGTATTTTCTCTCCTTCTTCGTTTGGTCTGGAGTTGTGTTCGCAGCAGCAGCATCGTTCTCTTCCTCGTCGTCTTCAAAATCGCTCATATCATCTGCTTCTAATTGTGCCTTTACTTTATCCTTCAATTTTCTACTGGTTTCGTCTTTGTCTTCCTTCGCAACACCGAACCTACCATTTGCACCATCCGCAGCAAGCTTGCGTTCGCGTTTCCAAGGGGAGACGATAAACTCACCAATGATCGCTTTGAAGTGATCACTCAACACCTCGGGAAGAAACGTGGCGATGTTCCAGTGCATTTCAAGCGCCGCTTCGTCTCCTTCGACGGCAGTTGGGTCGAGTTGCGTATCCGTCGGGACATTTTCCGTATCCATTGGCGCATCTTCGACCCCGTTGTTTAAGAATAACATTTGAAGGACGCTTTCGTTTGCGGCCAAACCCCCAAAATCGTGCGGGCCTCTGAATAAGAGCGTGTGCCAGACCTTCGTGGGTTCGATTTCGAGCCAGTTGAATAACTCTCGAGTGCCTATCGCGCTACGCAAACCCGCGATGAACGCCGACGCTGACGCTAACGAATTCTTCTTCGTCGACACGATGATGCGTCGCGTATCTGCGAAAACGACATCCGCACCCAATCGTTTGAGTTCCGATATGAGTAGCGTAAAAACTTTTCTCGAACACAACTCAACCAAATGCTGCAGCCCGGGTTCTCTCATTCTCGAATTGGACGAAAATATCCAGCGTCGAAGCTGTGCCAAAGTAGCGTCGGCGATTTCGTTGCCTCGTTCCGATGCGTCTCGGAGCATCTCCGCAACCATCTTCCTCAACGTCCGAAAAGCGTTCGAGGCGTCGTGTCCACCACGGTCGGCTACGGTAGCATTACCCCCATCGAATCCTAACAACGCACCTTGTTCGAGATCGTTCAGAATATGTGAATTCACGATGGCGCACACCACCAAATGATGGATGCGCAGCTCGCAACAGACAGATCTGTACGCGCCAGAGTTTGAAAGCTCGCACCTCGGCGATTCCATCGATTCTAAAGTCAGAGTCGAGCTCAACTGATCGTCCATTGACCCACCGCCGTAGTCAGGCTTACCATTTTTCCCAGACCAGAGCACTTGCTGTTCATCGCGGAGTCGTCGCGCGAAAAATGTATCCAAAACATGCGTAGACCAGTCTGAATCGAGATTACAGAGAGGAATGTGCGCGTACCGAGAGATTTGGATAGACTTCTCCAAATGTTTAGAGGTATGCGCGAGGCGTACAGCTGCTAATTGCGCCGCGTCGCGTTGCCATGCGATGCCTTTTTCACCGAGATACTCGACATCGCCAGAGTTGAATGGAACGACCAAAATGGGCGAATCTTTCAAAGCAGTGAGCACTTTCTCAAACCGTTTCGCTGCTTTCGCGTTCTTGTTCATGCCGGTACCGGAGGAAGCGAAAGCCTCGTCGTCGTCGTCGAATTCAGAGATACCGTATCCAACCGGTGGTGCTTCGAGCAAAACAACGCTCGGACCGTTTGAAGTGTTTGCAAAGTCAGCGAGTCGATCGTTGAGCGTTTTCGCCGCCGCCGAGGACGTCCTGGCGTAAACGACCCTCCATTCGCAACTTTCAGAATCTCGATCCTCATTTTCCTCTTCTTCGTCGTTGCCATCGACGCGTCGTTTTTCGTCTTCAAACTGCTCCGAAACGAAGTAACTGTCCACTTCGCGAACCGCACGTCCTCCAGGTTGGAGCAATATGAGCAAACCTTCCGATTTCCCTTTACCGCCCCTCTTTGGAAAGTGTGCGGCGAAGACGCCTTTACCGTCCAACGCCGCATGGTAAATCGAGCAATGACGCAACAAACCCGCGGATGAAATCGCGCGCTCGTTCGTAAAGTCCATCATAGACGGTAAATAGTTTACTTCTGTCGTCGTTTTCATGTCCAAATTTGTCGCGCATACTTCCAACATTGGTTGCACTTTCTTCTTCAAGCCTTCTTTGTGCGTCTTCTTCAAGTCGTCCAATATTTCATTCGCGGCTTCTCTCTTTACTCTAGCAACGCACCCGATGGTTTGAATTGACCAATCTTCTAACGGTACGTCGCGTTCGTACACGCCAACGACGTTTGGATCTGCAAGCAATGCCGCAACGTCTCTGCCGTACTGAACCGCAGATTTTTTCGATGCGTCGAATTCAACTTCGTAGACGTTCAACGCACTCGTGCCGTCAGCGGACATGAAATTATTCGTATTTTGCGCTCGAGGTAACGCAACGTTCACGCGCTTTTTCCCATTTAACCCTTTATCGCCTTCGCGATCGGGGTATCGCGTGGCGACGTACACTTTTCTTGGCGCAGAGAGCAAAACTGAACGCATGGTACCATCAGCGACAACCCAGACGCGGAAAACGCCCGCTGGAGGTTCACCTTCGGCACCGCCTTCCTCCAAGGAGGAAGACGCATTACCTCGCGAATAGTCGTCTATGGACACAATCTGCCACGGAGAAGTGGCTAAAGATTCGTCGACGTTCTCGAGGAACAAGTCCATTTGACCAATGAAACTGTCGTCGTTTGCGCTATGACGGCGCTTTTGGCGCGGAAGGCCCTCGCGTTCCCGACGTTGGTCTTCGAGATCATCTTGCTGTTTTCGCTCACGCTTCTCTTTACGCTTGATGCGCCATCCTTTCGTGGCGTGCTCGAGCCACGACGCGTAATCGACATTCGGATCTGGAGCCGGCAAATTCATTTTACCGATCGGAGGCGTTCTTGGCCCGCCGGGGTGGTGTCCAGTGTCCCGTTGTCTCTGGAAAACACGACACTTTGGCGTTCCTTTCGCACCTTTCGCGAGTAAAGAACCGCCAACTTTACCGGGCGTGTTTCTCGCCGCACCAAAATCTTCCATGTCGCGTTCGTCGTTGTCATCTTCATTATTATCTTCGTTTCTGTTATCTTCTTCATCGTCTTCCGAAAAGTTCAACTGCTCCAGATATTCATCCTTGGTCTGTTTGCGAAACCCCATCATGGAATCGATTTTCTTCTGCTGATAAGGATCATTGCGTTCGCGGATACGCTTGTTCAACCAATCCGGGTGCACCACGCCAGGACATGGATTCTGGACGTTCTGTAAAGCTGCCGGAAGGGAGATAATTTTCTGCACGGCGCCGCGCAGACGACCTTTGTAATATTCCCAATCAAGAATATCGCGCAAATCTGGCATTTTGTCAGCTTCGCCTGGAGGCGCATCTTTCAACCAGTCGCGCAAATATTTCCTCGCAACTGCAGGCTCGGCCGAAAAGATCGAAACGGGAATAGCTCTTTGCGAAGTAGGCGCGCCGTGAGGTTTTGCCGAGATGATGTACTTGCACACCAAACCTTTATCCTTGACGAGATCCATGCCGAGAAACTGTCCGAGTCTTCTCGCCGTCGTCGTCGAGGTAGATTTCCTATCGCCGTACTCTTCCAAAGATTTACTCATAACGCTCGATTCCGAAATGTAATCGACGAGTTGTTCGTCGTCGATTTCTCGTCCTTTCGTGTCGAGCATATCGAGAAGTCGATTGGCAATGGTGCCTACTCTTTTGTACACCTCCTCCAACGTCTGCCCTTCCAAAAACGGAGAGCTCCCGGAATCTTCAAACAATTCGGATTGGAACACCTTGATCAACTTCAACTCGCCTCTTCTTTTCAACTCGAACCCTTTTAACTCTTCCAAAGAACCGTCGTGATTGAAAACCGCGTAACGCTTCTTGATCAATACGCCTTCTTCTTTCGACGCCGGCAAAATCATAGCCCTGTACGGACCGTCGACTTCAAACTCGATGGACATCTCCGAAGATTGCTTGTAAATTTGCTTTTCCGGATCGACGAGCGTTTGATACTGGTCGTTTCTGGTTTGCAAATCGGTCATGCGGTTGAGAACAACGCATGGATAACTAATCTTTAATTTTTTCTTCAAGTTTCCAGACCCGTTTATTTTCGGCTCGAATGTGTACTCCTCCGGGAACGTACCCGGAAGACAGCACCAGATACCGTCCGTGTCCAACTCAAGAGGCATACCGATATCATCGACGAGTTGCTTTGCCATTTGAATAATGCGCGCGCCCGTGAGCGTGACAACTCCAGCCATTTCCATGGAGTACCATCTCGCGCCTTTCCTCATGACGTATCCGTAAAACGAGTTCAAAATACACTTGTGCGCGAGCTGCAAGGAATCGTACAAGGTCACCATATCGGCCGCTTCTTTCGTCTCGAGTGGGTTACCTTCCTGTTTCGCCGCGGCCAATTTTCCTTTCCACTCTTTATTTAACCCTTTATACTCGTACCTCCGATCACGAAACGTTCGCACGGTATCAATGTAAAAACTGTTCTCTTTCATGCAAATCGAACTCTTTCTCGTTTGTACGACAGGTTTTTCCATGATTTTTCGGTATACTTTTTGCGAGTACATCTTCAAGCGCGTCTTCTTTGCCGTTTCTTGTTCTTGTCTGCTCAAATCCTTCCAAAAACGTTTCGGTTCTCCCGGAATCAGCGGCGGGAACCTTTCGATTTGCAACTGCGCTTTGATTTGCGCGTAGTCTGAGCTCGTCGCGGCGTAGTGTTCGCCCCTCCATGTCCATTCCATTTCTCTCAAGCACGTTTTACCTGGACGGTTGAAATCGCATGACGCGCAAATATCTTCGTTAACATTTGCCATCGGTTGTAATCGATTGGTTAAGATGATGTTAGGGTACATCGCCGCGACGTCCAAGTGATAAATCAGCGGATTCACCTCGCAGTTCGGGTTATCTCGCAATTCTTCCAGCTTCTTCACGATGCCTTCTCTAATCTCTTGGTAGTTTTCGACATCAAATTCTGTCGCGCCTTTACCTTCGTGCTTCAACGCGTATCTCAAATCGTCGTCGACCGCATCGATGAGTTTTTGGTACCCTTTCGGTTCGAGCTTGAATTTGACCGGAATGTCCGAGCGAAACACGCCAGATTGCAAGCACTCAACGTGGCCTCCAATGTACGTCTCGCTTTCCAACGGATGGCCGTTGAAATGCTGCTCGCCCGCGCCTCTTTGTTTGTTTGGACACACGATGTTTCCTCGATACGCCTCGACCATGAGCAACGACTCGCACAACGTCCCAGACCCTTTTCGTAAAACTTCATCGGGCGTAAGCGGAATGATTGTCGCCAACGAAAAGATGAAAGGATGGACGTACTTCATGTATAAATAATACGTCGAGACGGCATCGGATACCGAATATGCCGCCATAGTTTGCGGTTGTGAACGGGCAAATGGAAGCATATCTTCCGCATCGACTTCGATCGGATTAAATTTCAACAACTTCCTCGTGACTGCTTTTAAACCATGCGACCCTGCTGGTAAGTACGAATCTCTCTTCACCCAGTAAAAGGCGTCCAAATGCAAGGCAAACTTTGACCTCGTTTCCCCGGAATCTGACCCTCGAAAGCCAATCTCCCGGTACATGGACATCCCGTGTTTCTTCGCTCTAGTTTCAATGAAAGGGAAATCGAAATAGTCGCCGTTATACGTCACGTACACGTTCGGTTGTGCATCGCGCATGTGGTCGAACCATCTGCGCAAAAGCGCCTTCTCGTCTGGCTCGTTCCAAACGTAAAACGGCCCAGGATATTCAGGTTTCGGGTTATATTCAAAATCGTCGCAATCTTCGCT
>Ga0066856_10000358_pt1 | contig 16834 bp, 7 predicted proteins | sample ETNtaG_5_FD_65605 | JGI IMG/M metagenome (GOLD analysis project Ga0066856, IMG submission 65605) | Marine microbial and viral communities from oxygen minimum zone, Eastern Pacific Ocean - ETNP201406SV205 | ecosystem: Environmental > Aquatic > Marine > Oceanic | place: Pacific Ocean: Eastern...
GCTCATGTTCATTCAAATCTAGCAATCACAAATGCAAAGAAAAGCGGAGACGCGAACGAATTGAAACGAACACTGTCACAACAGAAAGCTACTTGGGAAGCGTTAAATAAAGACGAGTTGGCTGCTGATGCAGCCGCCGAATTAGAGAAGGTTAGGATTTAGTTTTAGTTTTAGTTTGTAGTAGTGAACGCAAATCAATGATATTACGACAAAAAATGTGCGCTAAGTATTACTCTAATATTTATGTTTATGTTTTCTCTTTCTGTGTTCATCTTTTCATCGATCTACGGGTTTGTTACAGTTCACTTTGAAGTGTGCCAACATGCGATCAACAGTAGGAAACTCCATCTTTCGATAATAGTATCCAACTGGCCTGACTTCGACGTACTCATGATGTACGTTTCCACTCGAGGAAACAATGTACGAAATGCACAGATATCCGTGATGTTTATCTGAAACCGACAAGGCATATGGGCGCTGCGTTCGGTTCTTTCGGAAGCACTCTTGCAAATGTTCATCAACCTCGTGGTCTCTACCGCCCAAAAATTTTCGATGCATCACCGCGTCGCGCAAAAAACCAGCCACAGGTTCAATGTGGCGAGCAACTGCCTCATCCAAATCTTCATATTTTTCTTTCGAAGTATCGATCATAAGTGGTGTACCTAATCTCAAGTTCGCCGTACCACCAGTTCCTGGTTTCTTGCCTTCTCTGATGTCCATGTGCCAGTACACATCGTCGAACATTTTTATGGTGCACGACAAATTCTTAACACCTTTGGAGGAAGGGCGAATGATGAAATCACCCACGTCACCGTCGGCAAGCTCTGCGCTTGCTTCAGCGTGCGAACAATTCTTGAACAATGGGTGATCAATCGTGCGCGCGATATAAGACTTTTCGTGTTTAACTTGGTTCGGTTTCTTCTTCGGTTTCGAGGCTCGGGCAGCGGCTAAAGTTTTCTCTCCCGGTAACGGATCCAAGGAATAATACGGCGTCGTCGTCGCAAGAACATGCTCTTCCCATCTTCGGGATTCATCCTCAGAAAGATGCGAACCACGACACGTTAACCACACTTTATGATTTTCCAGATCAATACCTTTCACTTGCTGTCCGTACGCAGTACTTTCGGGTGCCTTTACTCGAGCAGTAATGACTTGTCCTACGTGCACTTTATCATCGAGACGATCAAAGTGCGAATCCGAAATATCTTGTCTTTCGATAACACCAGTGACTCCAGATTCGAGCTGTACAATCACACAGTTCGCGCGAGCATCGATTCTCTTGACCGTACACGTGATGAGCTTACCAGCTTGCAATGTGTGCACCGTCTCGCCCGTAACCGCGGTGAAGATCTCGTCGCTCGAGAGTCGCGTCCAGTCTGCGCGAACGTCCTCAAACGGCTTGCGCATTTCCATGCGAATGTCTCTGAGAATTTCCAAAGCATTCACACCGCCACCTTCAGGAGTGCTGAGATAATTCGCGTAATCTTCAAGCATCAAAACGCTAAGTTTCGGCCACTCGCGCGGATCGAAACATCTTTCGAGAGCGCGTTCGCGTCCAACACCGGATTCGTCAATTTGAATGTCGAGTGCGTTAGAGGCAATCGCAATAGCTTTGTCATAATGCTTAGGATGAATACGGGAGCCATCGAGAACGTTGCCATCAGTGATATTGATAGCACACGCGGCATTCTCATACACGCGTTCTTCGACAGCATGCAACTCTGTCAAAATTTCTTCTCGTTTATCGAGCGCACCGCCGTCAACTTTTCGAATCGCCGTCAAAAATGGCACCAACTTACGAGGACCCAAACCGGCGACGTGTTCCAAAGATCTAGCGATCCATTGATGCGACAATGCCGCGTTGACATCCACACCAATTTGGTTAATGCAACAGCGAAGAGCTCTTTCAATACAGCTAATTCGTTCTTCTCGACTTAATGCAGCATCTTGAAAAGGACAGAGAGGAATAGTTGCGGCTTCATGAGAGTCTCCGCTCGGTTGAAGTAAGTTCGCTACAACCGCCGCCGGATCGCGAGCAAACCTTCCCAGCGCGACAGCATGGCGAATCGTCGCTTGCAGTTCTCCCATTTCTTTCACCGGTGCCTCTGCTGTTTCGTAGAGTGAAGCAACTGAGTCGTTAATAAACTCAACCTCAATCGCACTCACTTCTTCTGGAATAGATTTGACGAAACCATCCTTCTCGAGAAAATCGCCAGTCACGCGATCGAGCTCTTCTTTCAACGTTTTCGCATTTTTCCCTGACGCTGCAACTGCAACTAAGTGTGGTCGGTGGTTCGATATGAACTCTGAAACTTTTCTCTGTTCTTCTTGTTGTGCACCGTACGAACCACCTCTTCCGATCTTCCCAAAAGACGTCAACTCCAGAAAGTCTACGAGTTGTCCAGAACCATCCAAAGAGACGAGCGTGGTCGGCGTTTCTTGATCTAAGGCCGGAATAGCAGAAATAACGCGCACTTCCAAGTGTTTTAAAGTAGAATGTACATCTTCTTCTTTGATGCCAATCAACTGCGGCGTCCAAGACTTCTTGTTCACCAATCTCCACGCCCCGTTGAACGCGGCTATGGTCATCGATCTTTTCGATTCTAATACGAGTTGCGCAGTTGTCTCTCGTGCAATTTGTGGAATGAGCTTTTTCTTGATGGCATCATCGACTACTTTTCGACGAATTGTGTTCCATTGCTCGGCTTTCTCGGAAACATTTTCAGAACAGTATGCGTTTGAAAGATTTTGCACGAGTCTGTCAATTTCTTGGTCCGGTAAAAATGCATCGAATTCAAGCAAACCTTTCCGAACGCCTTCGGCAACCATTGAGAACTCGATGCCAGAGAAATGGCAAAATGGCTTGTTGACAGTTCTTTTCACCGCTGCTAAAGGATGAAAGGTATCAATTTGCTCGTTGCCGAGTAACGTGGGTTTCGTTGTCGAAAGCGCGTATTGACGATAATGAAATCGAACCCATTGACGAATACCGGGATCGCTCGCGAGTTCAGTCGCGGAAACTTCAATGAGTGCTTTGATGACATCTTCTTCATCTTCGTAACCTTGATCGAGATAATGCTTTGCGAGTTCTTCTGGTGACGCGTCTGGCAAAATTTCTGTGGTAGCGTCGTCTTCCACATCAAAAATGCCTTCGGCGTCCCCCCACGCAAATGTGGTATCCAATGCCATCGCAACCTTCTCCGGTGCAGGTGAAGCCATCTTGAACAACTCTAACACATCTTTACTGACGTGCATATCATACGCCGTTCGTCGGCGTGGACGACGACTTCCTCCAGTAGAATTCGCATCCAAGGCTGCCGTTCCATCTTTCAACAAAAGCTGCATTTTCGACTCCACATCTTGAACATTTTCGTCATACTTAGAACTCGCAATAAGCTTTTGCAATCTCATTATCGAAGCCACGCGTTGTTGATCGTCGATGTTACCTTCCAACTCCTTATTTAGCGTTTCGATCGCTTTTTGCTTTCTGTTTTGCAATTTCACGTACGCGATATCCCAATCGTACACCGCTTGCAAGACATCAAATGAACGAGCCTTTCTTTGTATTATGACTTGATCACCGATGAGAGGTGGGCGGGCTTCTTCTGGTTTGCCGCGCAAAAGGGGGTGCAGATCATCACGCATATTTGTCGCGAGGTACTCCAATTCATAACCTTGTGTGCGAACCATCTTCAAAAACCATTCGATACAAATCAACACATTCTGCCTCTCCGTGTCTGGCAGCTGACCATTCCCTTCGTTTTGCAGTTGATATGTGCGCATATCCATGTCATCGACGGACTCGTAATCCATCTTTCCACGCAACAAAAGCTCGCCGGCTTCGGTAGGGGTACCTCGAATCGAGCCAACTCCCATAATGCGATCGTAAATCCAAGTAGCTTCTTTGGCAAAATCGCGAGGCGCGTTCAAGTTTGGTACTTGTACGTTTTCAATTGAAAGTCTTTCCGGCCAATCAGCGTTTCTGATTTCATCATCAGTTGCAGTAAGCATTTGTGCTTTGATTACTGACGGCTCGAAAGCAAATTCCGCCCAAGACTTGGTCGGGGTAACTCCGGTTCGTTTCTTGAACTTGCGAACTTTACGCATCTTCTTTTCACGGGGTGGTCTTTCTCCTCCTTCCTCGTCATCGACGATAAAATCGTGCACATCCTCATCGTCGGTTTCGTATTCACTTTGGCTTTCTTCTTCCAACATATCTGGTGGTACACTCTCTCCACCCAAGTACCCTTCGTCTCCTGGTCGCTTTCGGTTGGCGAACAGCTTTTGCAAGTCTGAAATGTCTCCGAAAATGTCGGCAGCCTCACGAACTTGGTCGTACCTAGCTCCACCTCTCTCGCGTTGTGCACGATTATATGCCTTCCTTCGCGCGCGCTCTTCCTCTGTTTCGCGTTCTTCGCCTTCATCGCGAACGATGAAATCTGCCATTTCTTGTTCTGAGTCCTCATCGTCTGAATCAACGAATCGTCGTTCGGCGGCAGATTCTTTTCTCTTTTCTTCAGCATCTTTTTCTGCTTGTTTTTGCTCTTTCTCGCCCCCATCCTCTTCGTCTGCATCGGCGACTTCATCTTTTTGCGCGTCTTTTTCGTCTTGCTCATTCTTCTTTGGATAATCCTGTCCATCGTCTTCGTCTTTGTCGTCTTCTCCGATTGCGGCAGCAGATTTCTTCTGCAAACGTTTCTTCTTCTCCTTGCGTCTAAATCCTGTGACTTGATTGTCTTCTAACAAGTCGTAGTCATCCTCGTCGAGCTCTAACGCCCGACGTTTCCTTCTTCTGCGTGCAATCTGAGCCTCGTCCTCGGAATCAGAATCGCCTCCTTTGTTGTCGTTTTCCTCCTCCTCCTCCTCCTCCTCTTCTTCTTCTCCTTTCTCTCCATTTTTCTCTTCTTCCTCTTCGATCGGGGGCCGCACTTCTTCCAATTCATCGATCTTCTCTTCTTCTACTTTTTGGGGAGAGACATCCTCTGCGGCCGGGGCTGCCGCCACCGCGGCTCCGTTCTCATCCTCATTCGCAGTTGGAGATGGTTCAGACATTCTAACCTCTTTTCTATTCTAATGTCTATTATGACTAGAAGAGAGAGAGAGACGCGAAAAAAATGTGAAGAAGAGGAGATTACTGGTTGGTGCGACTGTGTTTTGGGAGTAAGAAAAAAACAAAAGAAAGTCGGACAAAAGACGTCTGTCTGAAAAAAATCAGAGAGCAGCTGCTGCAGCAGCAGCAGCAGCAGCGAATAAAAGAATAAAAAGAAGAAGAGCTCTCAAAATCTCATTTTATCCAACCGCTTTTTTGAGCGGAAAGAGGTACACAGACAGATGACAACGCTCGCTGTTCAAACAAGCGCTGTCGCAGGGCACGATCATCTCCACGCATCGCATCGATGGCGAGTGCAAGCCAAAAGAAACGAAAAAACATGGCGCTGTTATGCCAAACACCACCACCATCATCAACAAAGGAATAATATCAATAACCGACGACGACGAGAAAAAAATTATTATTCCCAACCCTCGTCTCCGTCTTCTAATCATCGACGCCAGTTAATCGCGAGAACCAAACCACACGCGCAAAGACTTTTAGCGGTTGCGCCGCAGCACGAGTCCAGAGCGTCGACGGAAACGTTTGATGATTTCGAAGCGCAGAAAAGAGAGATTCAATACCTCGTTCCCTATCGAGAGAGACTCTTACAGGAGAGCACTTTGGAAGGGAAAATAGGCATCGTAGACGCGTCTGAGACCGTGCAAGCGTTTATGAACTCTAAGACAGATCTCGTGGACAAAACTATGCCTAGCTTATCGAAAACGGACCAGTATTTGATAAAAGCCGCGGTAGTCTGTGGACAACAACACGTGTTCTCAAAGTACATATCTGAAAATCCAGAAAGCAAAGCATCGCTGCGTAAACTTTTAACTACTTTAAGTAAAGTTGAAGTATTTTACGATATGATTGGTGGGATTGTCGGTTATCAAACCGTTGCTTTAGAACTCATGCATGAATCCTTTGGCGGTCCTCCTGCAGCGATACACGCCGATAAAGATTGTCACGGATTAGACTGCGTTCCGAATTACGACGATGACAATGAAGATGTTTCAAATTGCGAAGATTCTGAATGCGACATGTCGTTGCACGTTCCTTTAGGACCTGATTTAAGAGAAGGCGAAGGTGACTTTGCTCGCAAGGCTGCGAGAATAGGGATAGAAGCGCTCCCGGAGATGTGTGAAATATACCCTCTGGGAGGCGCCGGTGACCGATTGGGTCTCCTCGATCCTGGAAATGGTGAAGCGTTACCGGCGGCTTTTCTTCCGTATAATGGGAGACCGTTGCTCGAGGGTCTCATTCGCGACTTGAGGGCGAGGGAATGGTTGTACTATAAAATAAAATCTAGTTCTCCGGATATATTCGGCGGCGAAGAGATAGAAAAGGCGAGCAAGTTAGTTACTCCAATCGCTATAATGACGTCTATGGCAAAGGGTAACCACCGTCGAATATCAAAGTTTATGAACGATTCAAACTGGTTCGGTCGAGGAAGCGATAATTTTCGTTTGTTTGAACAGCCTTTAGTGCCGGTATTGACGACTCGAGGCGGTCAATGGGTTAGCGAAACTTCAAGCGAGGACAATAGCAAAAACTACTCGTGCGACATTGCTTTGAAACCAGGAGGACACGGTGCATTATGGAAACTAATGTACGACGAGGGTGTTTTTGATTGGTTAGAACAAAAAACTAGAACTGGGGGAGTCGTTCGACAAATCACAAATCCTATGGCTGGCACAGATACGACCCTTCTCGCGCTCGCCGGGTTAGGACGACAAGACAACAAAGCGCTTGGTTTTGTCTCATGCGAGCGCGCCGTTGGCGCTTCGGAAGGGATAAATGTTTTGGTTGAGAAGACAAATCAAGTCACGAAAGAGCGATGGTATGGCATTTCGAACGTTGAGTACACAGAATTAGATAAACTAGGCATTTCGGATGAGCCGGCTGAAAACGCCGGCGCTGAAGAATCTGCGTATCCCGCGAACACAAACGTTTTATACGTCGGTTTGAAGCACATTCGAGATGCTTTGACGTCCTCTCCGCGAGCTGCATTTCCGGGAATGTTGATTAATTTATCCAAAGCTGTGAAGAATGACGGAACAAAAGGTGGCCGATTAGAGTGTTCGATGCAAAACATCGCTGATGCGCTCATGCGCAAATCTCCGGGAAAGTTAACGAAAGAAGATTGGATGAATCTTCCAACTTTTGTGCTTTTCACTTTACGTCGGAGAGTCACGAGTTCTGCAAAGCGTCAAAGAAAACCTGATGATAAGTCTCTCGCGCAAACACCAGACGGTTCATTCCTTGATTTACTTTTAAACGCCTCGGACTTGCTATCGAATTGTTCTATCGAGCATCCTCCGCCGGACGATGGATCTGCGGAGCGGTATTTGAACACTGGGCCTGGATTTATTTTCACGATCCACCCGGCTCTCGGTCCTTTGTGGGATGTTATCGCGCAAAAACTTCGTGGCGGTCTCATAGCTCGCAAATCGGAAGTAAAGTTAGAAATTGCAGAATTGAATTGGGAAAATGTGCACGTGGATGGATCTTTACTGATTACTTGTACTAACGTGACTGGAGAAGGCACTATGAGTGATATCGATTGCGGAAGGGCACGAATAATAAACGTCAACGTTCTGAACGCAGGAATCGATTGGAAAAATGAAGAGAACGTCTATTGGAGCGCGAAGTACGCCAGAGACGAAAGTGCGGAAATTATTCTTCACGGCAACGCTGAAATCGATATCGAAGGCTGCACGTTGACCGGCAACTGTAAGTACGAAGTACCGAATGGAAAGCGATTAGTTATTAGAAATGTAGATGGCGATACAGGTTGCTTGAGCGAAACGTACGAAGATATCGTTCCGGGAGTGCCGTCCTGGCGATGGAAGTACACATTTGCCGAAGATGTAATAAAGTTGCATTTGTAAGTTTGTATCTAGGAAAAAAACTCAATTATTTGTATGCCTTGTCGCGAATGTATTCCGATAACGCGTAATTATCGTCGTTTTTTGAAGCATAGAGACCTTCAATCTCGCACTTTCGGCCAAGCGCGTGCATTTGCTCGAGCTCTGTCTTAAAAGTAGAGTATAAAGGACCTCGTTTTCTCCTCAGGATGTTCGCGATATCACGCGCTTCTCTTTTCGTATGTTTTGCCGTAAAGACTTTACCCGCCGCGAGAATATCTTCGTGCGATACACCGAGAAATATAGCATTTGGAAGCGCGTAACGCTTGGACTCGTTCGTATTCGATGCACCTCCCGTTACATACGTCGAAAATATCCATAAGCCGCTCGGATTCCAATCGACGAGAATGTATATCTTACACGTGTCTTGCACACCAGTTGAAGCCAACCGATTCAAAAAAGCACGCGTCGGTAAATCTGGAAAGCCTCTAGCTGTGACAACCACGCAAGGATATCTTTCCCAAATCCTTTCTTGTATGAGTTTGTTAAACACGGCGTCTTTCTCCACTATGAGAATGAAGTCGCACGAGGAGGCGTCGATCGACAAACTCTCAATCTGTTTTAAATCACCTGGGATCGAAAAGCCTGCGCTTTCGAGTATTGAGCAATCCACAAAGGTTTGCGTTTTATCGTTATGAAGCGTCACTAAACCGGCAACTAATCCTTTTGGAGTGGATGTGATATTGAGTGCGCCGCGATCGATGCTCAACAAACTCGCGATGTTCTTGATCGAATCTAGTACGTGACCAACTTTAGAAAATAATAAAGGCTCTTTCGCAGAAGCGCAATAATACATTTCTCTTTGCGTGACCGTCTTCCCTTGTCGAACATTTGTATGAATCAAGTTCAACATGGCGATAATTCGCGCAAACGTGATCGTGTTCAATCGTATCGATTTAGTTTCCCCACTTTCAACAAAAGCCTTCGCGTTTTCACACCACTCATACGAGGGTAAATGGATATCGTAATACTCGATTGGAAATGCCTCGTCTTGACATATTTCAGACGCCAAGCTTGACATTAATCGATGAATAACGCGTTCAATTTGAAAACACACTTGATCCGCTTCATCAACTACGTCTATGTGAAGCTCCTCTCTTGGACTTTCCTCGTTGTCGTTTTCGTTGTTCTTGTAGTTGATGTCTTCATTCATTTCCGGTGACTCCAAAAACACACCAACGTCTTCGTTAATGCTTTGTTCGAAAGCATCGCGCTCTCTGGCGGAATCAAAGGACATCACGGAAAACAAGGATCAGAGATAGTTGCGCGTTTCGAATGTTTTGTGTGATATTTTTTCGATATTCCGTTTTTCAAACTCTTTCAAAATACAAAAATACAAAATACAAGGTATGTATGGTACCGGTACCACTGGCGACTGGTACCCGTAGTTAAACAAAAAATTAGGTGTCTGACTAGCGGCTCGTGAGTTTGCGCGCGTGGAAGAAGATGCGCATATTTCGCACTTCCAGCGCAGCCATTATCGTGTGCGTATTGTAAACACTCGAGGTGACCATAATCAGCAGCAGCTGTACAAGTATATTCGTCCCAAGGACATCCGTTTTCATGCGCGTATTTCAAACACGAGGTGACCATTGTTGGCAGCATATACACAAGTTTCTTTATCCCAAGGACACCCGTTTTCGTGCGCATATTTCAAACACTCGAGGTGACCATTTTTTGGTAGACACATCTATTTACTACTACTATGGTGAAATTAAATCGTCAGCGATGACGTGTCTGTCTTTGGCATACAAGAGCCCTCCGGGAGGATCTCAAACTTTCGCTCGTTAAGATACGTCCGTAAACGAGAAATGACTGGGACCGCGTCTGCATCGCGTGCACTTTCTAATTTTGGGATCCATTGCTGCGCAATGACTAACAAAAGCTTTACGCCTTGGCTTCTATACGTCTTCACAAACTCATAACCGGCGTGCTTCAGGAAACTTTCCAAAGCGACGGCTGTTTGTCGGTTAGGGGGACATTTATTTAACAAGCGAGCGAACCACGCCCATGCCTGGTCGATGCTGTGCGGATGATTCTGCACAACTACCTGAGAAACTTGAACGAAGGCTCCATACAAAAGCATATATCCAGAAATGCGATTAGCGTATGAATCGGAACTTTCAAAAGAGTTTGGGTCGTCCTCGCTCGGTGCATATCCGCATATTTTGAAATATTCCTTCTCGTCCGCATACTTACTCTTTAAGAATGGGTAGTATTTCGGCAACGCGAGAGGACAAGCTTCCCGTAATAACGCAACAAAAATCTCTGAGAGTTCGGGAAGGTGCGCGGCACATCTCGCGAGTACTTCCGCCAAGGCAAAAGCGTAGCGATTGAGCTTTGCGACTTGAACGTCGCACTGGGCTAAAATTTTCTTCGAGAGCGTAATCATTGCGTACGTCCGAATGTGCTCTGGCGTTGCCGGTGTTAAGAATTCCCGTATGACATCGTCTGCTTTTTTCATAACCTGGTCTTTCGTGCACGCCACTTGCTGCACGTGTATGGTCAAACGCTGTATAATTGTGCGTCGTTCTCTTTTTGCCTCCAGTGAGGCTGAATACGCGGCGACTCGTTCGCGAGCTGCGTAAAGCACTTGAAGTGATTTCTTCTCCGCTTCTAAAGCTTCCGCCGTGGCATACACCGTGGGAACCTTCTCAGCTTCACGCTGCTTTGCTTCCTCCAACGCTCGCGCCTGTTCTTCCTCTTGCATTTTTTCTTTTTGTTTCTGAATCTCCTTGTCGCGTTTTTCCTGTTCGAGTTTCTTCTCGGCCTCAACTTTTTTCTGCTTCTCCTTCTCCTCGCGCTGTTTCTGCGCCTCGGTCTTCGCGTCCAGCACTAATTGCGATATGTTTTCAAGATTTTGCTTGCGTTCCTTCTCGACGCGATTTAATCGAACTTCGGTAGCTTTATTTGAGACGCTCGCATCTGAAACGTCTCGCTGCGAGAGCGCGTTTTGAAACGATGTTATTTTCTGTATCGCACCGTCACGAGAGGCTATTTCTTCGACTATAGTCAAACGCAACTCTTCTTCTAAGCGTTGCATGCGACGTTGCGCGGCGAGTTGAACGCGTCTTTTGCGCAAACGCGCTCGTTCCTCCGTTTCTATCTTTGCATTTTCAACCGCTTTCAGTGATGTATTTTCTTCAAAATCGAAATCTTCTCGCAACGCATCGATTCCTGGCGTTGGCGATATCGTTTGGACGAGTCGTTTAAATTTGGCCACCTCGAGGTCGAAATCATCGTCGATGCTTGGTGCCGACAACACGACCGATCCTCCCCTTTTCTTTGTGGAAGACGACGATACTTCTTCTTCTTCTTCGAAAAATGGTGGGGTGGTGGAAGACTTGCCTTTTCCCCTCGGTGGTCGATACCCGACCAGAGCGAAATCTTCTTCTTCTTCTTCTTCTTCTTCTTCTTCTTCTGATTCATCGTCATCGCGAGTAAGAGATTCCGTGTCGCCACGAGTCGACGGGCGCACCACCATTGTTGTTTTCCATGCAAAGAAAGGGGGTTAAAAAAGACTGGGGAAAAAAGAAAGGTGGAAAAAGAACCAAAGAAGGAAAAAGAACAATCTCGCTACAAAAAACACCCGCCTCACGACTAAAACGCGCGCCCTTCCATATACGCACCATCATCAAACGCTAGGGTATACATGATGGCGACTTTGTCGACACTGCGTTGCGTCATCTCTTTCTCTTCTTCCTCCTCCTCTTCCTCTTCGGTTAAAAGCAACAACAAAAATCTTCGTGTGATTGGACGTCACCAAAAATACCGAACGTTCCTGCGAGCAAAACGAGACGACGAAGAGAAGAACGACGAGAACAGTAAACTTCCTGAATTCGAGGTGGGTAGTAAAATCGTGTCTGCGCGTGCTTCGTGTCTCATTTTTTCAAAGACTTGGAGATCCTATCATCGTTTGCGGCGGTTTTTGTTCAACACATTCGCGCCTGTTTTTGCGAGACGGGCGGAGATATTTATTTTCTTTGTTCCAACGTATCCTTCTCTTCTTTCTGTTACAAAACAAACTGTTGACTAACCTTTCTACAAACGACAACTTGCTCCATCTGAATTAAAGGACGATGTGGCACCTGCATTGGATGGTGATTGGAGAGAGTTTCGGGCAAAGCTCGTCGCTTCGCACGCCACGGAACTTCCGGACGAACAAATCGACGTGGAACAGTTGCAAAAGATGCAAGGAGGGCAAAGTGCAAAACATAGAAAAGAAAAGGACAAAACAACAACAACAACATCGGGATACGGCATCATCGATGATGCGATTGATAACGCAAAAATTGAAAGCTTAGAAGAACGAGAAAGACGTGAAAGAGAAGCGACGGAGGCGAATTTGGAGTTACTCAAAACGCAAAACCCGGAACTCGCTAAGGACAAGGCTTGGGCTCACGTCATCGCCAAGCCAGAGAAAGGTTCCTTGATAGTCGCTGCTACTGACGATTTCGTTACTTCGCAGCAATACTTCAACCAGTGCGTAATTTTGTTACTGGAACACTCAAAAGACGGGTCAATGGGTGTCATACTCAACAGACCGACGATGTATAAAATGGCAGACGTTGTGAACGACGCAAACGGACCTTTTAGCGAAAACGCGTTGTATTTCGGAGGCGACGTAGGGGATGGTACGGTATCGTTCTTGCACGGTTCCCCTGATGTTGCGGACGCCGAGGAAGTCTCCCCGGGCGTTTTCATTGGTGGCTTCAACGATGCTGGAAGACTCGTAAAGGAAGGCAAAAAGGACCCGCGAGAGTTCAAATTCTTCGCTCGTTATTGCGGATGGGCTCCTGGTCAACTCGAAGAGGAGTGTGACGACGGCGTGTGGTACCCTGTTGCATGCTCTAGGCAAATCGCACTCAAACCTGTCATAGCTCTCCCAAAGCCTTTGTGGCGCGAAGTGTTAGAATTATGCGGTGGAGAACTCGCATTGAAAGCCAAGCGCGCGTACGCTGCGGAAGACGAAAACTGAGTGAGGGTGAATTGAATTTCTCGCGGAAGGAAAAAAAAGAAAGAGTAGAGACACGCATCTTTCTGTATATCACAAACTACTTTTTTGGAAATATATCCTTGATGGAACGTTTACTGGTTTCCTCTTCTTTTTTGGCGTTGCCGTCATCGTCGTCGTCATTCGACTTTTTCGTAATCTCCCTTTCTTCGTCGATACTCGTCTTTTGTATTTTTTCAATGTCCAAACTATTTTCTTGTTCGATGATGATTTCCTCTAGCTCTTTTTTCACTTCTTGTTGTTCATCGCTAATTTCTTCGCTAATACGCATACGCAATGGCTGCTGGTCTGTAAATCGAAAGACGTCCTTCAAAGATGGCACTGCTCGCATTGAGGATACCATACGACCTTTTGACGACACTGATGGTGTCTCCTTTGTTTCTAGAGATGATTCTTCCTCTTGTTCGTCCTTCTCTTTTTGCTTCGCACGCTCTGAAACCGACCACGTAGGAGAAGTGAGTGGTTCGCCTCGAAAGCGACTGCTGTTGGGCAACTGTTGTGAATCTGTCATCTCTTCTAGTCCTAAATCCAGAGCTCTGCCAGACATTGTACGTTTAAGTGCAGCCAAAGGTGAATTGGATGGTCTCGGCCTATTTTTCTGCGCCGCGCGTGCAGCTTCTTTCGCGCGAATTTCCCGCATTTGTTTCGTTAAAATCGCGCCAAGCAAAGCTGTCATTGAACGTTCGTTATCCAATGAATGATCAAAGGGAGCAACAGGAACTTCTTTTCGTTTCGCTTTATCTGTTGGAACGCCAATGAAATGAGATAAAAGTTCTGGACCTTTGTGAGATATCGCTTTCTGCGGCGGCGGCGTTGACACCGAGGAGGCTGTTTTCAAAACATCATCCAAATCTGGGGTTTCCGTTCCAGAGGAGTCGTGCGTGTAACCATCGACGTCATCTCTCTTGAAATCGGACCGACGACGGTACGCTTCTACGGCGCGCTCATTCGAAATGCCCATTTTTTTAGCATACTCAACCAAAGACATCGAACAGTGCGTACCCACTACAGAGGAAATCGCATACACCGGCAAGATGAAATATGCAGAATGTAAAAGAACTATAATATCGACTACGAAAAGCAGAACAGACGCATTCGCCTGCACGTTTGCATTTTGCGATAACCAATCTGGATCCTGCCAAGCGGAAAAAATCAACATTGCAAGCGACATTGCGTTTTCAAACAAAACGTATTGAAAAATTGTAAGTAGAATCTGCGGTTTTCCGCGCCAAAAATAATTTTTCGAGTCAATTTCTGCCCGCAACGCCCGCCGTCTCTTCGAACGTTCTTCGCTCGTCAACTCTCTACTTGGATGCATCGAGACTTTATCTTTCACTCCTTTGAAAAAGTCCCCGGCTCTGTCGCGTATGAAACTGCCAAAAGTACTTTTGTTCTTCAATATTTCAGACTTTGCCGTATCCTCTTCGATCGTATGCATGCCTCCAGAAAGTTGCGTCCCATTTCCTGTGTCATCCTTTACTGTCTTTTTTGATGAAGTATAATTATTATCATCCGTGTACTCGTTCTCACCGCCTTCATCATTTTCACGCAGAGTTTTGGAAGTTTCAGACGCTTCGCCTATGAATCTCTCGTATGCCGCCTGCGCTAATCTAATATTTACCGCTTCTAACATCGTTCCAACGAAGAGCATGATTCCCAAAGCTGCGATACCTCCCGGTAAGAAGAGATACCTCGGCACAGTGACCCACAAAGCTGCTAAAACCCACATAAAAACCTTTGTATCGATGATGCTAGCAAAATCCTCCTCCATCGCTTCGACCAGAAAATCATGGAAATGAAAGTCATCAGGCGTGCCCAGGCGTTCGACAAAAAGTCTTCGCAAAGAGAGATATACTTCTTGATTTACCGAGAATCGGAACTGTGCCCAGAATGCTCTCCATATGAGCACCATTAAATTCGCATCAATAACCAGTCTCGGGTTGATGTGGGGATTCAAAGGTACAATATCGTGGTTGCCAGCTTCCCACTTTTTCCACGAATTCAACTTGAGAATGCAGACGAACATGGATAGGGAAATGTACGCCACGTGGGTAACGGCGAGAATAAATATAAAAATATGCGTCTGATGAATCGTAGTCGCCGACCAGAACGGTTTCTTGCCATCACCGCAATCGTGCGTGTATTGATCCGCCGACAAACTTTCTCCACTGACGCAAATTTTCAGTAACGGCTCTTGGAGCGCGATGAGCGAGAGAGAGATGAATCCTAAAAGCATAATCTCGTGCTGAAGTTTATGGAGAACGTGTCGCAACGCTCTCAATTTCTTCATTTTCAAATAATTCTCCAGCCTCGCGTTGAATTCGATGAACGCGTACGAGATTACGACGAAGAGAAGAAAAAGAACTCCCAATTTCCAACCATCGGTTTGCGAAAATCCTTCCGCATACGTTCCGCCCATTTTTTCTATATAATATTTCTGTACGAGAAAGAGGGGACGGAGATAGAGATAGAGAAGGGGGATTCACGCTCTTTCTCTTCGTGTTTCTCTTCTTCTTCTTCTTCTTCTTCTTCTTCTTCTTCTTCTTCGCAGTTTAAAGAAAATGGGGAAAACGGATTCTAGGTTTCTTATTTAGGTGATTGAGAACAAAACCTCAACAAATACCTCAAATTATAACTATAGAGTATAAACTATGGACTTTTTAGAGCGCGCTGCGAAAACATCGATTCAAAAGATCGAACAATTAGATAGACAAATCAAATTACCGTCAGAAGATCGAACGAAAAGTATACCTCTAGAAGAACAGTTATATTTAAGGACAAACGAATTATTAAAATTGCGAGAGATGCAAAAGATGGATTTTGTTAAACCCACCACAGGGAATCACAGCGATACTTCAAATACTTCGGATAGCTTAATGCGACAATCCCAACGTATTGACAGACTAAACACACAAATATCTCACGAGCGCGCATTGAGAGCATCCTTAGAGTCAAGAACAGGAAGTACAACTACGGGAGACAACAACGTCGTGGAAGAGTTACTGCATGCACAAAAGGAGCTCTCTATCGAAAGGAGAAAAAGAGACGAACGTTTGGAGTCGTTACGCGCAATAGAGTTGAATCGAGACGACGCGAAACTAAAATTAGAGAGACTTGAAATGCAAATGCACGAAGAGGTGGGAGCAGTATCCGGTATGAAAAGTAATAACGACGAATTGGAACAATTGCGCAAGAAGATCGAAGAGCGAAGACGCACGTTGAGTGAACAGACATCCTCGAAAACAAAAACCATTGTTTCGTCCATACAAGAAGTAGAACTAGAGGCGTCGTTGAATGTAAAAGCAGATGAGCTCATCCAGGCACAGATTGCAATTGAGCGTTACACGAGCGAAATAGCAACTTTAGCTATGAGACGCGATGCTGTCAAAACGTCATCTTCGACCATCTACGACTCTTCGACCGATCCAGCAACGAGAACTCACGAATTGCTTCATTTGAATGCACAAAGAAACATTTTCGAGCATTTTCGGATGCATATCGCAAAATTTATAGGTCATAGAAGAGCCGGGAAACTTATTTATTTGTTTGGCGAAATCGATAACGGAATTTTGAGATTCGCTCGAACGACAAGTAATAAATGGCGGGTGATTGGATTTATGTATCTTGTTGTAATCTTTAGCATTGCATTTTTGCGAACGCTGTATTAAAAGAGATCATCTTCTTTAACTGCATCGCTTCTTCTTATTAATTTTTTAGGGTTTAGGGTTTAGGGTTTAGGGTTTAGGGTTTAGGGTTTAGGGTTTAGGGTTTAGGGTTTAGGGTTTAGGGTTTAGGGTTTAGGGT
>Ga0066856_10000364_pt1 | contig 16740 bp, 14 predicted proteins | sample ETNtaG_5_FD_65605 | JGI IMG/M metagenome (GOLD analysis project Ga0066856, IMG submission 65605) | Marine microbial and viral communities from oxygen minimum zone, Eastern Pacific Ocean - ETNP201406SV205 | ecosystem: Environmental > Aquatic > Marine > Oceanic | place: Pacific Ocean: Eastern...
GAAAATTGTTTTATAACATATCAGCGCCTGCCCGGGAAACCCCCGTCGTCTCTGTCGTACAAAGATGCTTCAAAATTCATAGCGTCTTCCACTCTTTCCCCCATGTGTAACAACTTTGCCGCTCTTTCGGAAATACCAAACTGCGCCATGTGCTCTTCGACCCAATTGTCCCAGCACCATGAGGCTTCTTGAAGCTCCCAACGTAATCGCGCTCGATCGGCGGCTTCGGACATGGCGAGGAACGCGGACGTTTTCCCGCCAGACGCGTCCACCTCCAACGCTAAATCGACAATCGCCTACAGTTTTACAAAGAAGGAGAAGAAGAAAGTCAGTACAACAGAGAGAGAAAGAAAAAGATGCAAGTTAAAGCTCTCTCTTCTTTTTCTCCTTTTCTCAAAATGAAACCGCTTTTTTATATGAGCGACTACGGAAATGGATGGCGCATTTTCTTTCGACATAGTTTGCGAATTCCGACATCCACAAATGCTGTTATCGTCACCGTCGCTAAAAAAGCCTTTTCTTCATCGTGGTGCGAAAAGAAGAGAAAAGCAAAAAAGACATAAATTAAGAATACACGCAAAAGAGCTTTAAGTATACCTGCTGAATCTCCGGTAACGCGTTAATCTCCGGCGTCGGATGTAAACTCTCCAACCGTTCAATCTTTCTCTCCCTCGCCCGTTCCGCGACTTCCAACACCAAACAAAAATCGTTATCCGCTTTTTGCTTGACAAAGTTCGTCAGCGTGAAATACTCCCCGTCTTGAAACGTGTGGTCTGCCGGCTCTCCTAAATGCAATCTTTGAACCTTCTCTAAAATTGACCCGGGTTCCGCCGTCACCTCCGTATACGCCGGCTGCAACCAGTCGTCGTTGTCGAACCACCCGTCGTCCGGCCCGGAGCTAAAATCGGAACTCATGAACGGATTCGACGGCGAGGCCCACGAGTTCTCGTCGTCTTTCATTGCAGATGCCGACGCTGGTTTCATGAAATAATCGTCGTCGTCCGCGTCTTGAAAACGTTTTGACGACGACGACGTATTCGCCATATCCTCCAATTTCATCTGCGTTCTCCAGTCCAGGTTCTCGTTTGCGAGAGAGGACGACGATGCCTTGGGATCATCATAGTCTTCATCCACGCCGTAACCGTCTTCCCACGCGTCCTCATCGTCCTCCTCGCCGCTCCTCGCTCCGACCGTTCCTCCTCTCCTTCCTTTTCCCCCTCTTCTTTCCACCGCGCGAAGACGCCATCTCGTCGGCACACACCCTCGCCGCCACCTTCGCACTTTTCCAATTCTTGCGTTCGTGTCTCTCGCGTCGGCGCGTCTCGCGAAACCGTCAAACCGCATCATCATCGTCGTCATCATCGTTATCGTGTTCGCGTGCTCGCTGCGATGATGACGACGATGGGTTTTGGCGTTTTTCGACTTTATGGATGACTTTCGAGGGCGGTGGTCGTCGTCGTCGTCGTCGTGTAGAGGCGAAGGAGTAAAGAGTTCGTTTCGGAAAGAAAAGGACAGAGGTGAAAAAACACAAACAATAAAAAACGCCCATTTTTAGGGTTTAGAGTTTGTGATGGTTTTTTTGGAAAAGGAAAAAAAAAAGAGAATTTTTGAAGTGTTTTGAAGAAGGACGACGACGGGCGCTTTTTTTTCCGTCATCATTTTCCAATTCATCATCATCGTCATGGCGAAGACCACCACCAAACCCGGGTCTGCCGACGACGACGACCACCCGGGGGGGTCCTCCACGTTGAGAACGGCGTCGAAAGCAGCGTCGCGAGCGTTCGCGAACTTGTGCGGAGGTATGGCGCGGTTTAACGCGAAGAGGTTCGGGAACGACATGGAGAAATTTCAACGCCGTCGCCATCCGCGTGGGCATCCCGACGGCGGCGACGACGATGGCGAGGAGGAGGATGACGACGACGACGATGAAAGCAAGAGCAGGAGCAATAGCGATGGTGACGAAGATGATGAGGAAAAGATATCGATGTTTGCGACGACGACGACGACGACGAAGAGAGATGACAAACAAGTGTCAAAGTCAAATGGATACCACCAAACGCCAGAGGAACTCGCGAACATCGCGCGAAAGAAATATAGAATTAAAGTGAAAGGAGACGACTCACGAAACGTGATACCGACACCATTGGAGAGTTTCAAAGATCTAGAAACCATGTATGGGTGTTCGGCATCTTTAGTGAGAAGGATAGAGGAGTGCAAATGGCTCGAGCCGACACCGATTCAACGGCAAGCGATACCGATGATGTTGAAAGATGTGGAGACGTTGGCAGTGGCGCCTACGGGAAGTGGGAAGACACTCGCGTTTTTGCTGCCTATTTTTATGCGACTTGGGAAAAAGAAAGATGGAGGGGTGAGAGCAATACTTTTAGCGCCGACGAAAGAGTTGGCGACGCAATCGATGCGGATTTGTACTCTGTTGAGCGATGGATTAAGGTGAGCGCTTTTTTTGGTATCGTTGGCTCTTGCGTGCGTTGTTGAAGTGAGGAAAACAGAAAGCCTGTGACGTCTTTTTTACGACCATTTAAAGGGCGTTCTGTGAGGTGCCTCTGCGTACTCTTCTAAGTGTAGAAATGTGAAGCCGAAGTTGGTGTTTGATATCCGACTAGAGGACGCTTGTGATTTCTACGAGTTGAAGAAAACGGTTGGCGCTAAAGAGTCGACAGGGAATAGCAGCTCTGATCAACAATAGCGCATAACAAAAACAAAACGAAAACATTCACTCATTTTTTCCCGCTTGCTTCTCTCGCGTGCGAGTATATTGACGACATCAATTGTTTTCTCTCTTTTATTTGAAACAGGGTCACGCAACTCTCCAAAGCGACCGCGGCAAACGATTTCAAGAAAGTGGATATTCTCGTCTCCACTCCGTTGCGACTGGCGTCGCTTCTAATGCAAAAGAAAATTTCGACGCACGCGGTTGAATTCTTAGTCTTGGACGAAGCCGATAAACTCTTCGAGATGGGTTTCGTTGAGCAAATAGATGCCATCGTGCACGCGTGCGATAATCCAGACGATAACGACGACGACGATGACGACGACGACAAAAAGAAAAAGAAAAAGAAAAAGAGTCCTGCAAAGAAGAAAAAATGTCTTAAAGCTTTATTCTCCGCGACACTTCCAGAAACCGCCGAGCGATTAGCGCGAAGCGTCATGCACCACTGCGTTCGTCTTACTGTAGGCGAACGAAACTCTGCCAACGAATCTATTTCACAAAAACTCGTTTTTTGTGGCAAAGAAAGCGGGAAGATTTTAGCCGTGAAGCAAATGGTCCAAAAAGGTGTCCAAACGCCTTTAATCATCTTCACACAGAGTAAAGATCGATGCATTCAAGTCGCGAAAGAGTTAACTGGAGGAGCGTTAGGTGAGGTCGGCTTAATTCACTCGGACATGTCCGATAAGAAGCGAAAATCCATCGTCGATCTGTTCCGTATAGGCAAGCTGAACTGTTTATGCGCCACGGATTTGATGGCCCGAGGGATGGATTTCGCCGCCGTTGGCACTGTCATTAACTTTGATTTTCCAATAACAAGCACCGCGTACATCCATCGCATTGGGCGGTCCGGAAGGGCCGGCAGAGTTGGAAACGCCGTCACTTTCTTCACCGAAGAAGACGCGAAAAGAGGCACGGTTCGTTCCATCGCACGAGTGATGCAACGAAGCGGATGCGACGTCCCAAAGTGGTTGTTAAATTTAGAGGCGGATAAAAACGAAAAGTACAAACCGATGCGAAAGGATGGACGCGAGAACAACCCACGAAGAGACCGAGTCGATAACAAAGAGGGATATCTTTCGAGAGAGATTCGAGCGGGCAAGAAAAAATTGGAGCACAAAAAACAGAGGAAAGCGATGTTTAAAGAGATGAAAAAAGCAGCCGCGGCGGCTAAATCCAACGACAACGAAGAGGCGAGAGACGCCGACGACGACTACTTTCCTCAAGACATGCAGCCGCCATCTACTTTAAAGAAGAAAAAGAAAAAGAATACTAATCTTCTCAGCACCGACGATAAAAGCAAGAAGCGGCGGAGAAATAGCGCCGGTAATGCTTTGAGTGATGACACTCGACACGACGACGATGGCGTCGCGGTCATAAAATCAAAGAAGAAGAAGAAGAGACACTCGTTGTAAGGAGCACACAAAATTACCGCACAAAATAACGCGCGCTTAATTCACGCAAAAATACACGCGTAATGGGCTGTTGCGCGTCCAAAACGGAATCGTCGGCCGCCTCTCTCGGCGGTGTTCGTAATCAAATCACCAAAAAAAACATCCACTCTCGAGTGCACAACTGGAAAACCACCGGCGTCGTCTCGTTACGCGATTGTTCTTTAACGCATATTCCTCCCGAAGCGGGGGAATTGGAAAGTGTGAAGACGTTAGACGCGACGAATAATCGAATCGCGGATATTCCAGAGAGTCTATTTGAGAGCGTCGGCGCAAACATACAGAGGTTGGTGTTACGCAAGAATGCGTTGAAAACGTTGGACTTTATGTTTGTTCATTTGACACGGTTGAAAGTGTTGGACGTGAGCTTCAATTCGATTGAGAGCATCGATTGGAAACTAATGTCAACGCACGCGCAAAAGTTGAAAATTTTGAACGCGAGTCATAATCGTTTAAAAGAGGTTGATGTAGAGCAACTAGGGAAAATGGAAATGTTAGAGGACGTGGACGTGAGTGGAAACGCGAAGTTAGAGCGTTTAGGCAGCTCATGTGATACTACGGATGATGGCAGCAAAGCGTCCTCGTCAACACCTAACGCTACTACGACCGGGGAAGAAGAAGTTAGGAGATGGCCAAACTTAACAACGTTCGCGGCAACTAAATGCAACATCCACTCCATTTCGCGCATTTTCCTTCCACCGAAACTGAAAACGCTTCTCCTGGACGACAACCCTCATCTCCAACTGCTCCCTCGAGATCTCTTCCAAAAATGTCTTCTTCTCCAACGCGTCTCTTTACACAACTGTCAATCGATAGACATCAAATCCATCGAGAAGATGAATGGATACTCTGCGTTCTTAGAAAAAGTGCAACAATCGCACGATAAGAAGATTAAAGGTGGCGTTTTGCTCGGGAGTGGTTACGGGGACGACGGTTTAGATCGCAGGACGAGAGGAGGAGATGAGCGCTTAGACGGTTTGAAAATATCTTGACATTTTTCTTTTCACAGTTGAGGAAAATAGCTGAATTCTTCTTCTTTAGTAAAAGTAGTAGAATCACACGAAACGATACAGATGTCCACTAAAGACGCTCGCCCCGCAACAGCGACTGCAAAAGATGCGATCATGAACAGTCCGCGCGGTCATCGTTTCCGCGTTCTCCATCTTCTTCTCCTTCTCCTTCGATTCGTGTGCGCTTTTTTCGGCACCGGGTACGTCCACCCAGACGAATACTTTCAATCTATTCAACCGGCGTTTAGAGACGTTTTTGGCCAAAAAGAGACGATATTAAAGGATTTAACGCACATTCCGTGGGAGTTTACGACAAAAACGCCCATTCGAAGTTCTCTGGCGCATTGTTTGATGAGCTCGATACCGTATCGGATTTTGATGCGAATTTCCCCTAATGATTTGAAAAGTTGGTGGCTGTTTGCCGGACCACGAGCGATGATGACCACGTATTCCTTAATCGTCGATTTCGTCGCCAATAAGATTGCAAAAAGATACGAACAGAAAGGATTGAAACACATGCGATATTTGCCTATCTTAGTGGCCACGTCTTGGCCGATGTTTGTGATACACACGAGACCGTTTTCAAACGGATTGGAAGCGGCGGTTTTTGCGATAGTTTTGGTCGGTATGATGGATACGATGACGAGTGGTTCTGGTAGTGGCAATAATAGTAGTGGTAGTGGTAAAGATAAAGCAAAAGAAGGGTTGAGAGAGGATGCGATGTTGATTCTGAGAGGCGCTTTAATTGCCTTGGGAATCTTTATACGGTTTACGACTGCGATTTTCGTCGCACCTTTGATGATGTTTGAATCCTTGAGATTTTTGCAAACATCAAAGCTGATGATGGAGTTTTTGAGACGGAGTTCGATCGTGGTGGTATCATTTGCGGTAGTCGCATCTGCGATCGCGAAATCGGACGCGAAATACTACGAGCGGAAGGGAGAGGAGTTTTATTTCGCTCCGTGGCACGCATTGGCGTATAACATGAAATTTGCAGCCGAACATCATGGCAAGCACTTTAGATTTACACATTTACTTTTTAATGGATTCATCATGTTTGGACCGGCGTACGCGTTGTGTTTATGGAAAATGATGAAGGAAATCGTGTTCTGGAGAAGAAATACAGAAGAGAAGGGTTCGGAGATGAGTAAAAGTATGCGAACAATCGTGTATTCCGTGTTCGTGTCGATCGCCGTTTTGTCGATTTCTTCACACCAAGAGGCGAGATTTTTACTTCCAGCGATTCTTCCCGTGCTTTCAATCGCGAGCTATGAACTCGCTAGATTGTACAATGCAGAAATTCCTGTCGCAGTTAAGGATAAGGACACGAATAAAACGACCGGTGGCGTGCGCGTGAAATTCTCCCTTTTCTGGCTCATTTGGTTGGCGTTTAACGCGTCGATAACCATTTTTTATGGTTTCGCGCACCAAGCTCGAATATCGTCGGCGGTTTTAGATCTTTCTGATTTTGCCGCTGATCCCGATGGAGTAGGATTTGGGAATTATAGCTCTAAAGCGTTGGTTACGTTTTGGCGCACGTACCCTCCACCAAACGCTCTGCTCGGTAAAGACGGGATGAAAATAGTCGCTATCAAAGAACACGATCAAGAAAGCGCGAAACGTTTCGCTGAATCAATGAAAGTCATCGATGAAAGGAACAAGGTTACACAAGAGTACGATTACTATTACGTCGTTGCGCCGGAAACGAGCATCCAATCCTTAAAAGACGCTTTTGGAGAGGAAGCGTTCATGACAATGAAAAAACAATATCTTGGTCATTTCAACTCGGAGGAACTCACTCGCGAAATTTGGAAACAACGAGGCGTGCCACTCTCGCTCGATGCGTATACGTTATCAGTGTACGAAATAGAAGTTTTGGTTGATAGTAATGCAGAAGAATGATATATTTTTGATTATTGTGATGAGAAGTGTAATTTTTTATGTATTCTTATTAATGCGAACTCCATTGGATCTTTGAAATGTCAATCCCTTCTTGCACCATTTCGTACAACGGACTCATCTCTCTTAACTTCTCCACCACTTCTGTAGTCAACTCCACCGCGCGGTCCACCTCTTCCTCCGTCGTAAATCTCCCGATTCCGTATCGAATGCTCGTGTGAGCCATATCTTCCTCCACACCCAACGCTCTCAAGACATAACTCGGTTCCAAACTTGCGCTCGTACACGCCGACCCAGACGAAACCGCGCAATCCTTCAAACCCATCAACAACGATTCGCCTTCAACGTACGCAAAGGACACATTCAAGTTACCCGGGTACCTTTGCTCTTCGTCCCCGTTCACGACTAAATGCGGAATGCGTTCTTTCAACCCTTCCAACAATCGTTTCGACAGCCTTTTGACGTGTTTGTGATCGTATTCCATTTCCTCTTTAGCAACTTTACAGGCTTCGCCTAACCCAACCAACAACGGGGTCGGTAATGTCCCACTTCTCAAACCTCTTTCTTGGCCGCCACCGTTGATGATTGGTTCCATTCTTACCCTCGGTCGTCTTCGAACGTAAATCGCGCCGACGCCTTTCGGGCCGTAAATTTTATGTCCAGAAATTGACATGCAATCAATTTTCATTTCATCCACGTTCAAGGGAATCTTTCCAACCGCTTGTGCAGCATCAGTGTGAAAAAATACCTTATTCGCGCGACAAATTTCCCCGATTTCCTTCAGCGGTTGCACAACGCCAATTTCGTTATTCACCGCCATCACCGATACCAAACATGTCTCCCCAGGCCGAATGGCTTTCTTCAACTCCTCCAAATCAATCAACCCGTTCGTTTTCACTGGTAAATACGTAATATCAAACCCGTTTTGTTGCAAATGCCTGCACGAATCCAAGACGCACTTGTGTTCCGTTTGCGTCGTAATCACGTGCGTCTTCCCGCCCGATTTATAAAAGTTTGCGATGCCTTTAATTGCCATATTATTCGACTCCGTCGCCCCGCTGGTAAAAATGATCTCTTTTTCTGTCGCTCCGATTACGCTGGCCACGTTCTTCCTCGCCTCCTCGTTCGCGGTTTCCGCCTCCCATCCAAAATAATGCGTCCGCGAGTGCGGGTTCCCGTACGAGCTCACGAAATACGGCAGCATCGCGTCTAAAACTCTTGGATCGACCGGCGTGGTCGCTTGCATGTCCAAATACATCGGTCGGCCGCGTAGTTTGATGCCTTTCATGTCAATTTCGTCCGAATTTTCACTCGCGCGTTCATTCGCGCTCCTCGCCGTGCTGAAACGCGTCGAAGCCTTCGTACTGCGACACGTCGACGACGCGAACTTCCCCGACGTCGTGGAACCGAATTGGTCCACAAAACAAGACCTCGGCGAGCACGACGTCTCCATCGAAGACAGCGCGCGTCTCGCGACCGACAGCGAAGACGAACCGCGACGAAACATCATCGTCGTTTCGGTTTTGTGTTATTCGGTCGTTAAAATGGGGATTTTGTACCCAATCGCGGTTAATTTTCGCTTTTTTGTATACCCAATCGCGGTTTTTCACAAATGCAGTGTCCTTTTTTCATCATGGGTGTTCGTTGGATGCACAACACAAAAACGCAGCACCATTATTATTCAGAGGTCTCTCTCTCTCTAGTAAGAGAGAGAGTGCATGCGCGCGTCCGTGCCCCGCGCGGCGGAAAACGCAGAAAGCTCGACGAGGAGGACGAGGACGAGGAGACGAAGAAGACGTTGTTGGCTACTGCTTTTTCCTCCCACCGTTCGCTTCGAGACGCCTCCTACTAATAAAAGAGGCCCCGGTGGAGAGAAGGCGACCAAAATTCATTCGGTGGTCTGCTGGTCTCATCATCGGTTGACGTCGACGAGAGAAAGCGTCGAGGTGACATCATCCAAACGCGTCGCGTCGGTCGGGGCTCGAGCGAAACCGTTTTCGTCGTCGTCGTCGTCTTTCGAAGAAGACGACGACGACATGAAAGAAACGCGCGGTGGGGGGGCGAATAGGGGGGGTGGAATCGATTACGGTCGCGTCGGCGTCGCTTTCGCCTTCCCGGCGCTGGCGGGGATGCTGTTTGGCGTAGATATAGGTCTCTCTTCGGGAGCTTTGGAGAGCATAAAAACATCCGCGTCGGATTTCTTTTCCTTGAACGCGTCGCAATCTGGACAGGTCGTTTCCGCGTCTTTGTTTGGCGCGTTGACGGCGTCCGCTATTGCCGCCGCCGGCACCGGCGAAAAGCTGGGATCGAGGAAAGAAATAGCGCTCGCGGGACTGTTGTACTTAATCGGCGGCACGATGGAAGCGAACGCGCGTTCGGTCGATTTTTTAATCGCTGCGAAAGCAATTTATGGGTTAGGGATTGGGTTTGCCATGCATGGCGCCCCAGTGTACATCGCGGAAACCGCGCCGAGTTCTTTGAGAGGAACTTTGATTTCTTTGAAAGAAGCGGCTATCGTGTTTGGGATTTTGTGCGGGTATTTTTGCGCGAGCCAGTATGTTGGGGAAGATGGAGGATGGAGGACAATGTTTTTGACGTCTGTACCGCTCGCGGTGGTGACATTAGTCGGTGCCGGGTTCATCTTACCCGATTCACCCAGATGGTTGGCGTCCAAAAATATGGACTCTTTTCCGGCATTGAAAAAATTACGAGGGCCGAACGTGAGCGAGGTGGAATTGATGAACGAATTAGACGAGATTAACATGTTTGCAGATGTGAGGAGGAAAGAGGAGATGGGGAAACCAAGATCTCCGTTCGCTATTCTGGATAAAAAATACGCAAAAGCTTTATACGTTGGCTTATCGGTGGTGTTATTTCAGCAGTTCACTGGGCAGCCATCGGTGTTGTATTACGCGACGCAAACATTCGAAGCGGCTGGGTGGTCAACACAAGGCGCGTCCAATATTGCTGTCGTAGTTGGAGTGTTCAAACTGATCATGACTGGTATAGCCGTGTGGAAAGTAGATAGTTTAGGCCGACGTCCGTTGTTGCTTGGCGGAGTGAGTGCGATTACGTTATCGCTGATGGTTCTGGCGTTGGCGTCGCCAGATTTTGCAGGATCAGGCGTCGAGGTGGCGGCACTTTCGGAAACGCAAGCGCGCTTTTCTGTGGCTGCTATTTTTTTATACGTTGGCGCGTATCAAGTGAGTTTTGGTCCAATCGCGTGGTTGTTAGTCGGGGAAGTGTTCCCGACCAAAGTCCGTTCGCAAGCGGTTGGCATCGCGACGCTTTTGAACTTTGGGTCAAACTTTATCGTTAGCTTGAACTTGCCGTACGCAATTGAGCAAATTGGCATCAAGTCTACGTATTTCGGGTTCGCGTCGATTGGCATTTTGAGCGTCGCTTCAATATATTTCAGCGTCGTGGAAACGAAAGGTAAAACGTTAGAGGAGATTGAAGACGCGTATACCATCACCGAGACGAAAATCGAAGACCGATGATGAAGATTGATGATTTAATAACATAACACAGCTGTATTTTACTTCACGCGAAATCGCTCAATCCAACCACTAATGGATCGTCAAACGATATTAATCTATCTGCTTTAGAAATCTCAACCAAGTCTCGATCGGCTTCCGATATCCCGCACGTTTCGCCGGCGAACAACTCCGCCGTTTCACCCTTTGCTTGTACTCCCGCTGGAAGAACCGCGTATGCGATCGATGGCGAATCGCATTCGACTCTTCTTAAAACGTTGGTCATGTTTTTAATAATCCGGCACTCCCCAGCTCTAAGCGTAATGGACAGTTGTGGTCCGAAAATTTTTGCGTTTTTCTTTGCTTTCGGCTTGTACCAGCCGCTAAAACACGACGGATCGGATGTCGGAAATTCAGAAGAAGGATTTTCTTCTTGCATACTTCTTTTACTCGCAATGCGAACTTGAGCGGCGTTGTCGATGTTCGATGGATCGATTGAGGATAAAAAGTTCGTGAACATGTCGTCTAAATCTTTTTCTAGCGATTCTAACGTAAATGTCGAGGTTGCCGTGCCGTTGGCGTTCAGAGTTTGGGATGCTTTCCCCGCGTTTTTTTCTTCTTCTTCCAAGATCTCTTGGATGCGAGGATCGGAATGTGCAACCATTTTCATGAGATACTCGCTGCCGTCTTGGAGCAAACGCACAAGTTCCGTTACGATTTCCGAGTTCCTGGAGGCTGGGTCGGTTGCAGCGTTCGCATTGAACGGTGACACGACGAGCGTTAGGAATATAGAGACGATGAAAGAAAGCAGGAATCGTCGGAGCATTTGATTAATTTTATTCTGATGAAAAAAGGAGCCGTTTTTTTTTCTCTTTCTCGTGCCGTTTTTGTCACTTCAAGCAAATATTCGCGTTCTACGTTCTAATGCACTGCCGCCTACCATCTCTCTCGTTGCCGATGCTGTTGCTGTTGCCAATTTGTCGTAGAATGAGGACAATCTATAGATTTATGGCCGAAACCATTGCAGTTGAAACATTTCAATCCTCCTACTCCTCCTACTCCCGCTCCGCCGTTGTATTTCATCAACGGACAATCTCTCTGGAAATGACCAACTTTCCCGCACTTTTTACAAGGCCTCGCTTGAGGATTTAATGGGTGCGCTAAAATACTCGGGCCAAAAAGAAAAGTTGATTTTCTTCCGTTCTTTATCTGGAAATTTGGCCAATTCGCGTACTCTGCTTTGAGTCGATTCATCGCCTCTTGCAGTTTTTCGGCAGCTGGATTTGGCGGTAAGGGAGGCGGCGCCGTGGTGGATTGAAAGCCGGAAACAACTGCTGGCGTTGGGGTGGCAGTACTTTGCTTGGGTATCAAAAAGCCGGTGCCTCCAGCTGAAGAAGCTATTGGTGTTGATTTTTGTCCAATGAGAGGTCGTTTGTATTGCGGAGTTTTCGTCTCCGAAGCGACAGCGGCGGCGTAATTCTCCACAGCAAGAGCAGATTTCTCATTCTTCTCTTGCTTTTGCCCCATTTGCTCCTCTTCCTCTTGTTCTTTTCGCAGTCTCTTTTTTGTGGTTTGTTCTTGCTTTTTCTTCTGTTCTTCCGGAACGATGAAGTCAATCACTTCGATGCCTTTCTTTTTCTTCGGTGGGACATTAGCGATAGTGGAGGTGGTGGTAGTGGTAGGTCCTGCAGCCGATGGTTCCGGAATGGGCTCTGTCCGTACGACTTCTTCTTCTTCTTCTTCTTCTTTGACTCGTGCTCCTTTCTTCTTCGCCGGCGTTGGCGACTTCTGCTCTTTCTGTGTCGACGGGGCCTTGTAATCCGCCGCCCCCGCCGCTAGTGTTTTCTTCTTTGCACTCTTCTTCGCGTCACCATTTTCTTCAAATAACGCTGCGACGCTATCCATCACTCTTTTTCTCTCGCTCGCGATTGTTTTCTCGTCCCTAGTAAACGTGCTCAAACATGTCACTTTCTTTGTCCTGAAAATCTTCGCCTCCAATTCCGTCCCCTTCTTTCCAGTCGCCCCTGCGTTCATAAACTTCATCGTCGCCACTCTCGTTTCAAAAACGTTATCTTCCAACGACTTTTTCTTTGGCGGTTGCACCAAATGGTGTCTCGCATTCATCACTTCGACGACGTCACTGATATCAATCCACCCGGAATCGTCCTCGGTAACGAATACTTCGTACTCGTTCGCCTCTTTGTCCGACATCCTTTTGATTTCGCTCGGTTTTAAGCCTTGCTTTGGACAAACGTCGATGAATTTCCCGACCCATTCGTTCCTACACTCGTTTCGAGTGATAATTCTCACCCCTCTGAACGTTCCTTTCTTCTCGTCAATCTGGTCTACTCTTACCAATCGATTCTTCTCCTTCACTCTAACGCACGCGCCTACGCTCACCATCACCGCGCCAGCTTCTGCGACTGGTCCACCTTCCTCCTCTTGATACGCCTCCTTAAACTTTATCGTCGTCAACACGAACGCTACTCTCCCAGTCGTCGCGCCTGCTTTCACCATCTTCGTCTCGAACAGTTCATTCATCGTCGGCCAACGCCAACTTCCGTCCGTCGATAACGTCTCGTATACTTCATCTGGAATGGTATCATCGCCGTTCTTTTTTGTCGTCGTCTTAGTAATATCAGTCGTCTCATTATTACTGTCCTCGTCGTCATCATCTTCCTCGTCGCTTTCGTCGTTTTCGTCGCTTTCGATTCGTTTCCCTTCCTGTTTCATCCATTCCTTTTCCATGTCCGATTCGTTTTTTATCTTCAGCTCTTTCGTCAGCAGCACTCTCATCATCTTCTCCGTCCATCTCGTCGCTTTCGGTACCAGTCGAGTGTCTTTTTTCAGCTTTGGAAAGTCGATGATGCCTAACTGCTTGTCGAACTCGTAAAAGACCAGCGCGAGATTCTTGGCCGGTTTCGCCGAGATTATCGTCCCGACGTACCACCGCCTCGTGCCCCCGGTCCCGTATTCGACTTCGATGCGCGTCCCGACAAAACCGTTTTGGTCGTCGTCCTCTTCTCCAAAAGCTGCTTTCGCGTTTGCTTTCGAAGACTTTTCCGGCGTTGGTTCCGGCGTTTTCTCGGCCGTCCCCTTCCCCTTGCGCTTGGTGTTCTTCGCCGATGATGATGTCCCCGCTTTCGTTGGTCGTCCGGGACCTTTCTTCTTCGTCTTCTTCGGCGGCATGAGGAGTCCGAAATCAAAAAAGCTTCCTCCTCCTCCTCCTCCTCCTCCTCGTCGTCTCGAAAGACTTAATCGCCTAGAAGCTTTCGTTCGCTTTCAACACAAGCGCTTTGACACCCTTTGGTGGCGTCTTCACAATGAAGAGGAATTGGAATTTACAAAGTGTCTTCTTCCACACAAAAAGAGAGAAAGAGAGAGCGTGGCGCTTTTATGAAGAAGCAGGTCGAACGCATCGCGCGCGGTATCGTCGTCCCTCGGTGCCAACGGGAAGCTTTGCTCGACCAACTCCTCGTAAAAGCGCGCACTAAACCAAATGTCGTTGGGACGACGAGAACGACCTCGACGACGACTTTGACGACGCGAAACAAAACGCCACTCTCCTCCTTCCACCTGTTCGACGGGGAGGACGAGAACGAGAATAACGAGGAGGAAAGGAACGGCACGAAAAACAACAACGTCTTCCGCATCGAGGCGCACACCGACGAGTGGTTCGAAATCGATCGGGAGGAACTTCGGTCCTCCATTTTCGTGCACAAAAACTTCCGAGCGCTGTGGAAACCGAAGGTAGCGTCCGACGTGTCCGTGGACTCCCTTATCTATCTGAAACTTTTAGATGAGATTCCAGACGTTGTTTTATTCGGCACGGGGAAACAGACGAAACAAATCCCAGAAGATAGCGTACGATGGGCGAGGGAAATGGGGATGGCGGTGGAAGTCATGGATACCGCGAACTGCGTGGCGACATTTAACGTGTTAGTAGAAGAAGGGAGGAACGTGGCGTGTGGGATATTGAGAGAGAATAGTGATGACGATGTTGAGTGACGACATCGTCACTCCGCGCGAGCGGGAATGAATGAGAGAATCCACGGGTGACGACGCACCGACGAGACAAGAGAGCGTCGATCCCGCGGCGGCGCGTATACGCGTAGAATACAGTTATAGTTTTGTGTAATACCACATAGATAAGTAGATCATCGTCAAAGCTTACACACAGTTTTCTCTCTCTCTCTCTCTTTCTCTTCTGTTTGTGTTTGAAGTAAACGAGAGCGTCAGTGACACGAGAGACATAAAAGAAGAAGAAGAAGAAGTACGAACCGCGTCGTCTCGCGAGGAGAGAGGAGACGCGAAGCATCGCCAACACCAAAAATGTCGCTCCGAGGCACAAACTAGAATCCGACGGGTTTTCTTTTCGAGATCAGTTCGTTTTGAAGGAGAAAGGCTCTCGAGTGTTTCCGAGAGGTGTCCTAATAGAGTAATAATCCATCGTTCGTGTTGGCATTTTGGAAACCATCGCTTCCACGGCAAAGGAAGGTCCGGGGGTAGTCCGCCAAAGACGAGCTTTAAAAGTGTTGTTGAGAAAAAAGCCCGACCCTTCTCTTGCACTCCAAAACGCTTTCACCGTTGTGGCGGCTTTGGAGACATGAGTATTCGTATACACGAGACTTTACGAAAGTGTTGTTGAGAAAAAAGCAGCGACCCTTCTCTTGCACTCCAAAACGCTTTCACCGTTGTGGCGGCTTTGGAGACATTCGTATTCGTATACACGAGACTTTACGAAGACCTTTGACAGAGAAGACGAGAGTCACGCGACGAGACCGATGAATACTACTCGCGGCGCGTAGAAAAAAGACGCTCTCGTCGCACCTTTCGTCGAACAACACCCACCCGTTTTAAAAGGTGCGCGCGCACGCAGTCACACAGTAGTAGTCTCCTCTTTTGTTGTTATTTGCATCCAAAACGAGACCTCTAAAAAATAGGGGAGAGAAAATTCCCAATTCTTCAGTTTAGGGTATTATATAAACCCTAAACTGACAAAACAGAAAAGAAAAAAGGGCCGCGCTTTGTAAAAGAGGCAAAAATCTCTTCGTTGTAAAATCGTCAGAGAACGACGACACGAACGCGCGCCAAAACTTCTGGGACGCAGAGGAGGAAGACCAACACCAACACCACCAACACCAACACCAACACCACCAACACCAACACCAACGATGATGATGATGATGTCGTCGTTTACGTCGTCGTCGTCGTCGCCCGAAGAAGAAGAAGAAAAAGAAGAAGAAGAAACGCAGACTTTGCTCGGAGGAGGACGCAAAGGCCGCCCCGAGTCTTGGTCCAACACCGCATCATCGACATCGTCAAAGTCGTCGAGATGGCGCGCGGTCGGCGCCGCGGTGTGCGCGACCGCCGTGGTCGCTTTGGCCGTCGCGAACACCACCACCACCACCACCACGACGACGACGACGACAGAGCTCGGGGGAGGATTCGGATTTCTTCCCAGACGAATGCGGATGGATCCGCAACCTCCTCTGTCGTCGCGTCGCACCAAAACGAAGACGCATTTATCGTCGAAGGTGGAGGAATCGGACGAGAACGACGACGAGAACGACGACGAGAAGAAGAAAATGCCAACAACAACGACAACAAGAACAAGAACAAGAACAAGAACAAAAGAGGACGAAAAGAAAGACACGACGACGGGGGGGTCCGGGTCCATCTTCGAATCCGCGAAATCCATGTTCTCGTCGTTCGTGCACTCGACACCGGTCGAAGCGGTCGAGGAGAAAGGCGAAGAGTTGAAGGAGGACGCGGAGGAGAAAGCGGCGGAGGCGTTGACGTTGGATTTTGAAGGGAAACGTCGTCGCCATCGTTCGAGCAAAAAGATGACCGCGAAGAAGGAGAAGAAAGAGGAAGAATTAGCGGAGGAAGAGGCGAACGAGGAGATGAAGAAGGAAGAGCCGCCTTCGGAAGCGCCCTCTTCTTCACGATCGTCGTCGTCAGAAAAGAAGACCAAACGAAGTGCTGTTCAGCGCGAGGAGAAAAAGGAAGAAGTGCCGGAAGAGGAAGTTAAAGAAGACGCGTCCATCTCTTTGTCTTCTTCTTCTTCTAAACACCATCATCATCGCGCTTCGAAAAGGAGGACGGATTCTGCCGAGGAGAGCGTTGCCATCGCTCCCGCCGAAAACGACGAAAAAGAAGAAGAACGAGTGAAG
>Ga0066856_10000365_pt1 | contig 16730 bp, 14 predicted proteins | sample ETNtaG_5_FD_65605 | JGI IMG/M metagenome (GOLD analysis project Ga0066856, IMG submission 65605) | Marine microbial and viral communities from oxygen minimum zone, Eastern Pacific Ocean - ETNP201406SV205 | ecosystem: Environmental > Aquatic > Marine > Oceanic | place: Pacific Ocean: Eastern...
GTGAAGTTAAATCCACATTAGGAGACATCAAGAGTTTCAAAACTCTATTCATCTACATGATAGCATATTTCTGTTTCATCGATGGAATCAATTCAGTCACTGCGCTAGCGGGAGTGTTTGGAATTGTAGTATTGGGATTAACCACCACCGGACTAATCCTAACAATTCTAATCATCCAATTCGTTGCAGCGCCAGCAGCTATTGGATTCACAAAATTAGCGGAGAAGTGGGGCACTAAGAGTGCTTTACAATTTTCACTCGTATGTTGGTGTGTCGTAATTGTAGGAGCTCTATCATTCGCACCGCTAGAACTTGAGAAGCATGAAGAGTATGATGTTCAGTATACTTGGGATGCTGATGAAAATACATACATTGCAGAAGCGAGAGAAGGCGTGAACAATATTGCAGCACTTCCAGATGATGATGAACAAATCTGGGCATTGGAATATGAAAACATTCTTCCTGTAGAAGAAAATGAGGATGTAAAGAGACAAGGTTATGCTGTAAAATGGGCATTTGATAAAGATGGAAAAGCAATACCTGTAACTGTAAATCTAACAGCAGATAATCTTGAAATGCTTGAATCTACAATGGATGAATCCAGATTTTCATACAGTGTAGATGGAGGTGAACTTGATGGCGAAACTGGAGTTGGCATTAACCATCCATCGAGTCTTGGAGATGGCACACTTGATTTCATCCCTAAAACAGCACGCTCTATTGTTTGGGAACCACTTGGTATGAGTGTCTTCTTCCAATTCTTACTTCTTGGAGTATTTGCAGGAGCGCTACTTGGCGGATCTCAAGGATTAGCTCGCTCAATGTTTGGACAAATGGTTCCAGAAACAAGATCTGCTGAGTTCTTCGGATTCTTCGGATTCTTTGGCAAGGTTGCCGCTCTACTAGGGCCGCTAATCTACATGTGGATGACTGTATGGTTTGATTCTAGAGTAGGTATTTTCGCACTATCAATATTAATTATTGCAGGTGTCTTAATCCTTCGTAAGGTCGATGTTGAAGATGGAATCGCAGTTGCCAAAGCAGAGGATGAAAGAAACCGTTCTACCTCTGCGGAGTGAAAACGCTCATATCCGTTAGCATAGGGGGTTGAAACATGAGTCCATACTGGGTGATGATGGGAATCATCTTGATTTTGACTCCCTTTACCTGCTGGGTGTTTACCCTCCGCTGTAAGGAAACACGCCTACCCCTCAACAACGTATTCCAAAAAATTCATGAGAATAGGTACTATCTGCATATTCTAGGATATATGGTAATTATCAGGTGGAAGGCACTAACTGACGACCTCAATGAACCAATGAAAATTCGTACAGGTAACTGGACAGATTACATCTATGCAATCGAAGGTGATGCTGCATTATGGGTACAGAAGACTTTTGAAAATGCAATTCTTACTGAATTTTTGAATTTCCACTATTTATTCATCTATCTATTCTTGATATACATCACAACCGTCTACTTCGCCTATGTTGGCGAAAGGGACATGACGGACAAAGTTACGTTGAACTATTTGTTAATCTATGCAATAGCAGTACCTTACTACCTATTCTTCAATGTAGAGGTGACTTCATCTTGGATACCAGGAATGAAGGCACTTTTGTACCACGATGGTTGGTACACAGTATTCTATGCATCGCATGATCCATTGGATAATGCAGTCCCTTCATTGCATGTTGCGATTCCATTTGGAATGATTCTTCTAAACTGGCTACATTGCAAAGAGAAGAAGATTCGAATGCGTGATTGGGCGCATTGGCCATACCACCTATTCATTGTGATCAATACAATTCTATTCGTCTTCACAATCGCTTACCTTGGAATTCACTGGTTTGTCGACATCCCTCTAGGAATGATAGTCGGAGCTATAGGTGCTTTATTCATACACCACATTCAGCCTAGGTTACGTAATAACCACGGTAAATGGTTTGAAGGCGTCGATAAGAAGAAGGTCAAAAAGCACTTTATTTGGGAAGGTGCAATAACCGTATTTATGCTATTCTTAGTGATAGGAGCAGTGTCCTACCAAAACGACAATATCGATGAACGTGTCTCGATGCGCCTTGGAGGTGGAGACTCAACTTATGAGATTCTTACACCATTACAGTATGGAGAAGAAGTCTCAACAAAAATAACAAATTGGGACGAGGATTTGAATCTCGAAATCGTTGTACTCTGGGTCGATGAATCTGTAAGATATATGGACGATGGAGTGATTGATTGGGAAGAGTTGTCGAAGAATCATACTACATCTTCAATTGGACCTGGCGAAGAATTAGAAATCGTAACTTCGGATGAAAAATTCTGGCATTTGATTATTTTGCATAATGATGCAGAAGATGTAGATGATGTTATTGAAGTTAGAATTCTGAATGATTACTCGCCAACAAGGGCAGATAACCTGAATGATTGGGTTGATGACCAAGTTACAAAATCACTCATTATGTCAATCCCATCAATGTGGATTACTGGATTCGTAGTTTACCGAATAGCACGTTTGAAAAACGCTGGAAAATCGATTATTGATTCCACACCATCCCATCTTTGGGAGGAAGAGTGAATGTCAGAGCCCCTGATAGATCCAGAAATTAAGAAACTGTTCAATCAGATTTCTCTTCATATTAGAAGTAGAATGAAATTGATAGTGTTTTTTTTCTTACTAGGATTAGTCCTAGGTATTCCTGTTGCACACAGAGTTGTCGAATGGTTGCTTAATGTCGGATTATTGCCTGACGATGTGAATATAATCATTCTAACACCTGTTGAATTTATCATGTTGCAGGTGAAAGTTGGTGCTTGGCTAGGCGCAGGTTTTGCAATACTTGCATTGTTAATTGATGCAGCATGGCAAAGTGGGCTTGCAAAAAAAACTCCCCGTCCAGCAAGGACTGTCATCATAACTACGATTTTTGCGATACTTTTGACTGCTGCAGGATTGATTTATTCTTGGTATCTTTTGACCCCTATGCTGCTAGAGTATTTGGCTACGGATGCTCAAGCTGCTGGATTATCTACTGAATGGAGATTATCTTCATTTATTGGATTCATTGTCAGTTTGTGCCTTGCCTGTGCCATAGGTTTCCAAGCCCCATTAATCACTCTTTTATCTCTTCAAAGTGGAGCCATCGATAGGGAAACTTTGCTTGAATTTAGAAGACACATTTGGTTCATTACATTCGTCCTAGGTGCTGCTTTTTCACCACCAGACCCTCTGTCTTTGTTTTTGGTAGCAATTCCGATAATACTTCTATTCGAAGCAGCTCTGATATGGGATAATTTTACGGGCGAAAGCACCGGTGTAAATTCTTGATTGGTACAGCTACTCTCCCAGGAGATGGTCTTTTTTCTGTGCCATGTGAATCACCGCCAACAGTAATTGGAAGGCCGTATTGCATTAATTCCCACCTGTATGAATCTGGATGGGAATTATGCATTGCTTCGATGCAATCTACTCCTAATTTCAAAAGTGTTGGAATCAAAACCTCAGTTTCAATTCCGTAATATTTGGGATGAGCCAGTGAAGTAATTCCTCCAGATTGATGCACCATCTTGACCGATTCAGAAATAGTGGGCAATGGACGTTCACGGAATGCTGGGCCTGAATCTCCTATCCACTCATCAAACGCTTGTTGGACTGTTTCAACAATGCCATGATCTACCATTGCTCTAGCTAAGTGCGGACGACCTAGGGAGCCAGATGCATGCTTTTCAACATCTTCAATTGGAATTTTGTGCCCCAAATCCTCTAGAGCAGTAAGCATGTTTTTCATCCGAGGTATTCTTGCCTCCTTCAGGTCTAATAACCATTCAGTGAACTCTTCAGATGCACCTTCTGGGAAGTAAGCAAGTAAATGCCAAGAGGTTGGATTATGGGTCTCGCTCTGCATTTCAACCTCACAAGTAATCTCAACACCGGGAATAAACTTCATTCCTAATTTATCACATGCTTCTTTGGCCTCTTCCCAGCCGTGATTTGTATCATGATCTGTTAATGACCAAATCCTAACACCAGAGTCAAAGGCTCTTTGCGCCATTTCCCCAGGAGACCACAACCCATCACTATGCCACGAATGACAATGTAAATCCACAAATTCCGTCCACATATTAACACTCAGAAATCAGGCAACTCAGGTAAATCCAATGGAGGAGGTGCTGCTGAGTTAGCATCCTCAGACAATAAATCTTCAAGGTCTGGCATTTCTGGTAGTTCTGCTACTTGTAAAGCCGGTAGTTCTAATGCTGGAACTACAGGTAACGGTACTGATTCGACTCCCTGTGTTTGGAATCCCCTGTGATCAAAAGTTTCCATGTTGACCTTTGTATGGTCTACATCGTTGTGTGCAACTGCGGCCGCAGCTGATTCACCAATAGCGCCTGTGGAAAGAGTATCAATAGCCATAGAAACTGCAGATTCATTCTGAGTTGTTTCAGACCCAATGATGGATGCAATAACTGCAGCAGTATTGGGATTTACATTTTCACTAGCACTGTCTAAACTAACCATTGTAGGTAAATCTTCCATTTGTTCATACTGAGAGTTAGCACCTCCGTGGGCATGTACTATTGGTATGTCGTGTTCTCTTTTAGCCCACCAAGAGATTGCGAATAAAATAGGAATTAGTACTCCTAAGATTGATTCCGGCATTGCCCATCCTTTGGGAGTACCTACAGGCAGGAAAAATGAGAATAACAGCACAACTACGAATACTAAAGCACCGGTATTCGCAGCAAAGGCAATGTTGGGGTGCTTCGGGTCCATAGCACACACTAGGGTGTTGAACTCAAGAATGTTGGCTTTCTGCGGACGTGACTGTATTAGCCATCAACATAGCAACCGTCATTGGCCCTACTCCTCCGGGAACAGGGGACAAAAGGGACGCTTTTTCAGCGACATCTGGGTGAACATCGCCTGCTAATCTCCAGCCTCTTTCTCTTGAAGAGTCTTCAACTCGATTAATTCCTACATCAACGACTACAGCACCTGGCTTTATCCAGTCAGCAGTAACCATTTCAGGACGGCCTACTGCCGCAATTACAATATCTGCAGCCAAACATTCGGCTTTGGAATCAACAGTACGCGAATGGACAATTGTAACGGTAGCGTCTGCTCCTTTTGCTGCCAATAATAATGCCTGAGGCATTCCCACATTGAAGGAACGACCTATTACTACTGCTTTTTTACCAGACATTTCAACTCCACCCCAGCGTAACATTTCCATTACGCCAGCAGGGGTGCAAGGAATCATTCCATCAAGTCGACCTTGAACGATTCTACCGAGATTTGAAGGATGAAATCCATCGACATCCTTTGTTGGATCAATTAGATCAGTGAGAGATTCTTCATCCATATGTTTTGGCAAAGGTGATTGAATTAGTATTCCATGTAAACTGGAATCCTCATTCATCGAAAGTATAGTTTCAGCAACTTGTTGTTGTGTTGAATCCGCAGGTAATTCAACATGAGTGGATTTAATTCCTAACCTTTCGCAAGAGCGGATTTTGTTTCTAACATAAACATGAGATGCAGGGTCATCTCCTACGATTACTACCGCTAGATGAGGTTGAGAATTACAATTGGCAATTCTTTGCTTCAACCTTTCTTCTAAGTCTGCAGCGCAGGCTTTACCATCCAAGCGCACTGCTGTCATGTTCATTGCGAGAGGCAATCCGGTGAAGAGGCTTACGCAGTTGAACAGATTCATTCTTCTTCATTGACCCAAAGTTGTCGGCCGCAAGATGGGCATGAATATTCATCCGGTCTTAGCCCATCAACAGTCTCTAGATGTCCACATGGACCGCATAATATGGTCGATTGAAATGGTTCATCCATTGTCACATCAACGCGATACATGAATCTCCCTGCATCTGGTAACCTCTCCATCGAAGGAGTCCAAGCCGCAATTGCTTCTGGGCTCATCCCCATTTGAGAAGGAGTTGACATCCCAATTATGAAACAAAGAATCCCACCCATTCCAGCAACAGCTCCCATAGCAATGTCAACTGCAAGGGAAAACATAGCCCCTAAAACAATTAGAACAATTCCAGATATCAGAAAGTTTTCTCTCCGATTCTTCATGGAATCAACTCATTGCATTTGCTAATGCCTTAGCGACTTTTGGCATATCTGAAGCAGATAATGCACACAAACCAATCCTTACCCCTCCATTAAGTGGTACTAGATACACATCCTTTTCAGCGCATGATTCTGCTACTGCTACTGGGTCATCAGCCTCAATCCAAGCGAAGAAACCATCCATTGTAGGGTTGAGGGGGACATTCAATTTATCACATTCAGATTTTAAATTAGTCCTTCTATCGTCTAGAAGTTTTTTCAACCGATCTCTTTCTTTGCCCCATGCCTCTCCGCCTTCTTCGGAAGAATGCATCTCACTTACACAATACTGAGCAACTCTTGGAGCTGCACTCCAGGTTTGTCTACCAGTTACGCTCATAACAGTATTAAGACGGTCTGTAACTTCCTTTTCGGGATGTAAACTAACAAGAGCACCAGTCCTCAATCCGTAAATTGTGTGAGATTTGGACAATGAAATTGCGATACAAATCAAGAGGTTTTCAGGCCAAGGCATTCCTGATTCAATTGCTCCAAGGATTGTATCTGCCCAAGCATGTGGTTCATCTGCATATAGTGAATATGCCGAGTCGATTAACAATGTGTGCCCAATAGATTCGTTATTCAATGCTGAAGTTACAAAGGATGAAAGACAGGCTGCACGCCCTTCATCACTCATCGAAAGTCCGGTAGGATTGTGGGCTGGGTCATTTAACCAAACCATGATTTTGTCCTGCTTTTGGCACAATTCTTCCAATTTTACTTCAAACTCATTTGCTGCAAAAAACGGATGTTCATCGTGTCCATTTGGTGGAAGAAGTGGCCAAGTCACGAAATCGATTCCATTATTTTCTAGGAATCCCTTGTATGGACCCCAGTGTCTATCTCTTAACAGTGCACTTTGACCCCGTTCTAGAAGATTATTAGCTGCAAGATACAATGCACCGCTTCCACCTGGACTCGCAGTAGAAGCGAAGTTGAATCCTAATTCTTCAAGACGCTCTCTAGAATCTCCAAAGGCAAGCGTCTTTGATAGATCTAAGAATGAAGGAAGGCCTGCTAAAGGTGCGTATGCTGAGATTTCAACTTCGGGAGATGCACGAACTGCAGCATCAACGACTTTGTTGATTGCAAGAGTCCCATCATCTTCTAACAGTGCACCGATTGTCCCATTGACAGCATCTCTACCCGCAGCCTTAGCATCCTGATAGCGAGCCCACCAACTGAAGATGGTATCACTACCTTGCTTTGCAACACCTGCAACGTTCAAGATGTGCTCTCCAGCCATAATCCCCGGAGCCTGTTGGAGGATATTGTCCTGCCGACGCATTCATGAACGAAATGCGGCTCGGGCTGTTTGACGCCAACGTAGCATAGCTGGTAGTGCTTCGGATTTGTAATCCGACGGTCGGGGGTTCGAGTCCCTCCGTTGGCTCCACTTCATTACGCTATGCGTTGCTACTCAGTAAGCCCATTAGATTCTCCGAGATTTTCCCAAAGCCATCACAATTACACTGGTTTAATTCATTTTACCAAGGCATTCAAGACCTACATTTCCCACGACCACTCATGGCGGAGTTAACAAATCCGGAAAGACGGATGCTCCGCGCCATGCAAAACCGGCAAGGAAGTTGGTCATTAGATGAGATTTTAGTTGCATGTGACTGGGATGATCAGGCTGTGGCTGTTTCAGCCGGACATGGACTCTCCAATCAGGGATTAGTCAAAATGACTGAGAGTAGTATAACAGATGTAATACTTGGAAGTGAGGGTGAAAAAGCCGCATCTGGAGGATTATTGGAAGCCAGACTATGGGATTTTATCCAATCAAACCCTAATGTCACAATGAAGGACTTATCTTCTCATTTCGAAAGACACGAATCAGGCCCAGGAATTGGATTGCTCAAGGGTTTAGGAGTGTCTCTTCAAGGCGGAGCATTCGCCTGTGAAGATGAAGAAGCGGTGTCGGATGCAATTGCTGCTCGAACTTTATTCATACAATCTCCTTCGATTAACGACCCACTGTTCGACCACTTTAAGGGACGGAAGAATTTGATTGAGATGGTTGAAGTAGTAACTAGAACTTGGAAGATTACCAATGCAGGTACAGCCATTCCATCCAAAGATTTGGAAGAAGTGGTTAGGATTGCTGAAATTACTCCTGAATTACTTCAGACAGATGACTGGAAAGAGGCTCATTTCAGGCCATATGATGTTTCTTTAGAAGCCTCGATGCCACGTTCAGGTAGAAGCCATCCAATGCAGGCATTAATTGAAAGAATCAGGTCTATTTTCTTAGAAATGGGGTTCTCAGAACTTGTCGATGATTATGTGCAAACAGCAGGATGGAACATGGATGCATTGTTTATTCCTCAAGATCATCCTGCAAGAGAAATGCAAGATACATTCTACCTAGATAACCCAAAACAAATCAAACTCGACCCAAAGATGCTTGAGGATTGGAAAGCGATTCATGAGCATGGAGGAGATACAGAATCCACAGGATGGGGTGGAGAGTTTAGCGAAGAGGTCTCGCAGAAAGGGCTACTACGAACCCATACTACGGTTAATACAATTCAATATCTAGCGAAGAACCCAACCGATCCATGCAGAGTTTTCTCTATTGATCGTGTATTCCGAAAAGAAAGAATCGACAGAACACATTTACCTGAATTCCATCAGATTGAAGGCATAATTATGGAACCTGGAGCGAACTTGGGGATGCTTGTAAGCACCCTGAAAACCTTCTATGCCAAAATGGGTTATCCTGAGGTTCGAGTACGACCTGCATACTTCCCTTACACAGAACCTTCACTCGAAGTTGAAGTCAAATGGCGAGGTAAGTGGTTGGAACTTGGTGGAGCCGGTATCTTCAGACCTGAAGTTACTGAACCTCTTGGAATCAAAGACCCTGTTTGTGCATGGGGTATGGGATTGGAAAGGCTTGCAATGCTAGTTTTGGGATTAGATGATATCAGGCAATTGTACATATCAGATTTAGAGTGGCTACGTAATCAACCAATATTGTGATCACATGGATATTAATTCGATTAACAAACATAGCCCTTGGTGGGCAAGAGCGTTTGCAATATTTCTGGGATTTATGCTACTAGCAACTGTAGCAAACTTCTTCTATCTCGAAATTGTTGGCATTAATGGAATCAACCATTACACTTTCGAAGATAACCCGGAAGACCCCGGAGAGTATCCTGCAAATGGAACTGAAGAAGAGCAAAGAAATTACAACAATTCTTTGAGAGAATGGGACGAGTACCAGAATTACATGGAAATGATGGATGAATTAGAGGATTCTTATGTAACGGAAATCTCACAGATTTTTGCAGTGTTAACAATCCTAATCGGCGTCCCAACAATCGCTATGTTTTGGACGCAAAACGAAAAAATGTTGCACTTTGGACTAGCATTTGGAGCGATATCGGTTATTGGAGAAGTTTGGAAAGCCTACATTTCTTCTGAAATTGTTGCTAACTTTATGGAAAGCGTACCCGGAGGTGGAGATTATTCATGGATTGCCAAAACGTCTATCTTTACATCTAGTATGTGTGGAATCTTATACATCGCCTTGGCTATTGTTTTACACAATTTGTATCATTCACTAAACGAGATACCAGAAAGTGGTTTCCATCTAAAGGTTGATACGCCTTCGATTGAAACAGAGTTCCATGGAGATAATGACATCGAACATTGAAACAATTCCCGGTTTTAGAATAACTAAGTCGCTAGGGGTTGCAACCGGCTCAACAGTTAGAGCCAAGCACATTGGGAAAGACATCTTAGCCGGCTTGAAAAATATTGTAGGTGGGGAGCTAAAGGCTTACACCGAACTATTGATGGAAGCACGTACTGAAGCGCTAGGTAGAATGATGATGGATGCTGGGCAACGAGGAGCTAATGGTGTTGTAAATGTCAGATTTGCAACTAGTAGCGTAGCCGGTGGAGCCGCAGAATTGTTCGCATATGGAACTGCAGTTGTTATAGAACAAGAGTGATCTCATGTACGACTTTACTTCAGAATCGATAGCGCTATTGATTGTTTATCTAATCATAGCAGTATTCATTCTATTCTTCCCTCTGGCGTTTATCTACTCCATGCTTTTTGGATGGATTCACCAATCAGGTCGCCAGAAAAAATTACTTGCTAGAGAGCAAAAAGTGGCAGGTATAGTTGGCGGAGATAACATCCACACCTTATCGAAGCCAATCAATCTTGAACAGATTTCACAATGCGGTTTAGTAATGACAAACATCACAGTCGCTCCCTCTTGGTGGCAACTATTCCTTGGTGGAATTAAATCAATTTTCGGAGGGCAAATTCAGTCCTTTGAAAAGGTTCTGGCATTTGGAAGAGGAGAAGTCATGCAACGCTTGAGAGAGCAAGCACTCGGTGAAGGCTGGAGCGAAGTAATCAATGTTCGAGTTGAAACATCCATGGTGATGAACAAAGTTAAGGGTGGGCAACAAAACAAATTGGGAACCCTCGAATTTGTTGCTTATGGAACCGGAATACGCTGAAATATGGAAAATACATAGAGAGTGCTTTAGTGCTCGGTGCTTTGAGATTAATACATGAGAAGAACCCGAATCGTTGCCACTGTAGGCCCAGCATCTTGGGATCCAGAAAATCTAGCAGCTCTATTCGATGCTGGAGCAGATGTATTTCGACTCAATTATTCACACGGTGAGCCTGAAAGTAAAACGGAACTATACGATAGAATAAGGGCTCTAGAAACCAGTGAAAGAAAAACATGCATTCTTGCCGACTTACCCGGCCCAAAACTTAGGCTAGGGGAATTCGAAGGTGTCCGAGTAGTAAGAAACGGAGATACGGTTCGATTATTATGTGGATTGAAGGAACATGCAGGCCCTGAGTTTCCTGTTGAATACTCAGGACTTTCGGCAGAATTGAAAGCGGGAGATACAATTCTACTAGCAGACGGTTTGATACGACTCTCTGTAATCGAATCTAGTGGAGAACCCTCCTCCTATGTGGACTGCCTTGTGGAAGACGGAGGCCCACTAACTAGTAGGAAAGGAATTAATCTACCTGGCACAACTATCGATCTACCCGCAATTGGTGAAAAGGATAAACGGGCACTCGCACATGCTCTTGAAGCAGGTGCTGATTGGGTGGCTGTGTCCTATGTTCGTAGTGCAGAAGACATTAGACCTGCTCGTGAAGCGATTAAAGCCGCTGGTCTGCACACACCAATTATTGCAAAAATTGAGCATCCTGCAGCGTTAAAAAACCTACATTCCATTCTCGATGCTGCTGACGCGGTAATGGTTGCTAGAGGAGATCTAGGAGTTGAAATCCCACTTGAACAAGTCCCACTTGCTCAACAAAATATTATCGATGCTGGCTTGATGAGAGGAATGGTTGTAATCGTTGCGACTCAAATGCTGGAATCGATGACACTGAATCCTAGGCCAACTCGTGCTGAGGTTAGTGATGTGTCCAATGCCATTAGACACGGTGGAACTGCAGTCATGCTATCTGGGGAAACCGCATCTGGTAACCACCCGCTTTCAGCTGTGGAAACTATGGTAAAAATAGCGACTGCTACCGAAGGTGGAATGGCAAATTCAGGTGGCAGGCCAGGGTCTTTTACTAAGTTCAAATCGACTCGTGCTGTAGCACACGCAGGTGTTGAATTGGCAAAGACATCCGGTGCGCGGCACATTCTCGTAGCGACTCAGCATGGAAATGCACCAAGGTTGGTCGCAGGATATCGCCCCGATATGGTGGTCACTGCTGTTACTGATAGACTCAGAGCATCAAGAAGAATGAATCTACTCCCTGGAGTGCAATCTGTAGTCGTGAAAGAGCATGAAAGAGGCTCACAGACTATGCAAGAAGCAATACGTATGCTTGCAACAGAAGGAAAAATAAAATCGGGCGAAAGGATTGTTGCAATCTCAGGTTCGCCTTTAGCAATGAGAGGAGCAACAAGCACCGTTAGATTATACAGATTAGAACCCGATGGAACAATATCTGGAACAGAATGAGTACTTACAGTGTAATTGTGCGTAAGGTTCAATGGCAAATTGGAAAGTCGCAGAACATGGGAGTTAAACTTCTAAGTTCGATTTTGGTTGCAACCAGCCTAGTTCTAGTCTCACTAAACCTAGCATTGGGAGTATATGCTACAGGACAAGTTCCTGCTGCTGTAGAAGAAGCTGTAGCGATGAAAGCAAAAGACGATATCTGTGAAAATACAATGTGTACAGAAGTCAATGAAGATTGGGCAGAGTCAACTAGTCAAAGAGATTTTTACGCTTGGCATATATTGAATGTTGACGATGTCATTGAAAATATGAGTGCGCCTATTTACGAAAAAATAGGACCTGTAACATATGATGTGACTCTAAAGAAGGAAGTAGACAATTATGACATTAAAAATGGATTACTGACCTACAAACAGGTTACATCATACGCATGTTCAAAAGAAACTGCAGTCCCTTGTTCTACGGAAGTCAGTCAACTGAATATCGCATTCAATCCCCAAGTGGTAGGAGCTACTGGAACGGCGATTGATGCTGTCATGGGAATTACAAATACAGGTTTTGCATCTGGAGTTATTGGAATACATTTCCAGCAAGTATCCGCTGCTAAAGAAGTCGCAGATTACAATCTATACAACATCCAGAATCTACAAGCTGTTGAAGGATATATTGTAATGCTTCCAAGCGATGCTGAATCTTACTACCTAGATGGCATGTTTGATTTGTTTGATGAAGCGTACGGAGATGCATTCCTTGACGATAATACAACTACATACCTTGCAGAAGGCGGAGTAAGGCCAGAGTGGAACTCTACTGACGTTGACCTAGAATACGTATTTAGGGAAGCAGTAGGGCCAAGCGGAGAAGATATTTCTCTACTGAACTATATGGGCCCACTAGTCTATGCTGCAATGGGTGAACCTGAATCACTAGAAGATATTGAAGCAGATCCTTCAAATTCAACTACAATGGAGCGCGCTCAACTATGGGGCTTCGAACATCCTACTGACCTAAACATCACCCTTTCTAGAGACTGGTCCCTGTATGGTGGAATGGGTAAACTAATGATGGACTATGGTGCACTCGATGATGATTATTTGATGAATGATGATGAAGATGCTGTGAATCTTTCTGTTCGAGCAGATAGACTTCTTGGAATGGAGATTGATAATGATGTTGCCCGTACTGTACTAACATTAGGAAACGATACATCTGAACCCCTAGGTATCTTAGCAGTAAGTGATTCTGGAACTTCTTTCGGTCTTTCCGCATTCTTAGAGATGAACAAACAAGAAGCAATGGATACATACGGAATTGATAGTAATCAGCATGATACCCTCAAAGAATTCTGTAATGATTGGGCAACGGATGTGTCCTCACTTCCATTAATTCTTGTTGGAGGAGAAGGATACATCACCGCTTCTGATTTCGTCAACATATCATTCGGTGCTGAAGATCCTGTGAATGGCGGATACTTGCAATATTCACTTAATGCCGGAGGCATGTGGGGCACAGGAACTTTCGGATTCCCAGCTGGCGATTCAATAGACCTCACAAAAGAAGAAAGCGCAAATATCCTATTTGGCCCATGGGGACTCGCAACAGAAAAGGGAGCTTCTATGTTCTTGTATGGTGAATTGAGTGGTCAGAGTTTGCCAATCAACTATTCAACTGAAGAGAGCGCTGAAGCAATGGATTGGACAAACGAAACAGTTGCCAGCATTTATGGAATTGATGTTGAGGCTGCAGGAGCAGCCAGGCTATTACTGATGGAAGTTGTTTTCAAAAACTTCGTTCCTGATTTCCTGATTGATTCATTTGGAACATCGAAGTACCTGACCCAATCTGTAAACAACTGGATTCTTGGATGGCACGACCCAGTTAATGCATACTTATACGGGGATGGCTCCGATGATATGACTGCAGGATGGACAAGCCTTGAATCGAATGAGACTTATTTCGGTTCCAGTGCTTATGTTGAAGGCGGTATTCCAACAGGAGACCCCGATAAACCATTATTGATTACCATTTGTACTGGTGAAAATGACGCATGTGACAAGGGCGAAACCGTAATGGTTGGCGATAGTGAATATGTTGGATGGAGAACTCTAGAGAAGGAAGAGGCAACATTCGGATTAATTACCGCAGAAAAACAAGGTGAGACCACGGGTGGCTTCATTACCGGAGAAGACGATTTAATCGATCTTTCAGGATATGGAACTGCTGAGGTTAAGTGTTCAAACGAAGACACCTTGAAGGGAATACCAGTAGATGTCTGCACAGCTTCTATGGACCCATTATCTCGCTCGATTCAGGCTAAACTAATCAACAGTGGAGAACTCCTAGATGCAATACCTGGCGCACTACCTGTTTACTTTGGAAGTGATGTCGAGATCAAGGTTGAGCAGCTAAGTGGCGCAATTATCGCAGGTGAATCGAAGTCTACATTCTGGCTGGACACTCGTCCTACATGGGAACAACAAACCTCTCCAACAATATCTGACTTGCAAGAGGTATTCGTAATCGAAACTACCGGTGAACTGGATGATGAAACTGCAGAAAAGATGGAATCTCAAATTGTTACTAATCAGGATACCTTTGCTTGGTTCACAAACTTTGATCACTGGTCGGATTACATTGGATTGAGTTTGTGGATATTAGCAGGTATCTCCTTCCTACTAGGTGCAGCACTAGTTTTCAGAAATGATGAAGAGAATACTGGTGAAAACAAATGGAATGATGAGCCGAAGCAAGTTGAATCTGATTTTGATATTGATGAATTGGAGGATGATTCTATGGCACTAGATGTAGCAGATGAACCGGAAATTGAAACCCCTGTTGAGGAAGACGATGAATCTGTTAACGATTCTGAGTGAATATTTACACTGCGAATTTATAATATCAAAGTGATATCACTTAGATATCAATAAATAGTTCCACTTTCTCCCCCGATACATGCAGCCAGCAGCAGTAGTAATTCCTGCACAATCAGCCATGCCGTCGAACGAACCACAATTCAAAGATAAAGATGCAACTTCAATCAATGGATTCGTCGGGTTACTAATCCATTTAGGACTTAGCATTTTCAATTTAGCACTATTAGCAACTGGTCCGGGAGCACTTCTACTAATCATCACTGGACCTATTTGGTTGGTCATGTGGAATTCATATGTAATCATCAATCCAAATGAAGCAGCAGTTTTGCAATTTTTCGGGAAATACAAAGCCACGCTCAAGACTGAAGGATTCCAATTCTTCCTAAACCCACTTTATCAGAAATCAAAGATGTCTTTCAAGATCAATAACTTCGAATCTAGCAAGCTAAAGGTGAACGATGTCAATGCAAATCCAATTGACATTGCAGCCGTAGTTGTTTGGCGAGTTTATGATGCGGCAGAAGCAATGTTCGAAGTAGAGAACTATGGCCACTATGTCCAGATACAAAGTGAGGCAGCATTACGTGAAATGGCCACAAGGTATCCTTACGATGCAATCGAAGAGAAGGACATCGGAGGAATTACTCTATCCAGTCACCAAGATGAAATTGCAAAGCAATTACAACAATCTGTTGAAGCCCGACTAGCAAGAGCAGGAATTCAAGTTCTTGAAGCAAGGATCTCTTATCTCGCATATTCTACTGAAATCGCACAGGCAATGCTACGCCGCCAGCAAGCAAGCGCAGTTGTAGCTGCACGCAGCGAAATTGTCGCTGGAGCAGTCGGTATGGTCGAACTTGCACTAGAGCAACTCAGTGCAAAGAATATCATTGAACTCGATGAAGATAAGAAAGCAACAATGGTAAGCAACCTACTAGTTGTTCTATGCTCTGAAACAGATACTACACCAGTGGTTAACACAGGAACCCTATACCAGTGAGGTGCACAAGTATGCACACAGCAGCAAAAGTACTTTTGATTCTAGGAGCGATTGCAAGCGTAATTGGCATTGGAGGAATGGCACTAGGGGCTGGCCAAATCGATGACATAGAAGACAGTTGGAACACATTTGAATACGAAGCTGCAACGAATGGTACAATCATGATTGAAGACGAAGATGGAATGGGTGATAGCGGTGTTACATTTTGGGTCAAAGGCGTGTATGAGGACAAAGATGGAGATGATGGAAATGGAGACGGAACCTGGGATGTATGCCAAACTACCACTGTCACTATCACAGAAAGTCCAGACATAGTTGATGCTGAATGGTCAAAAGGTGCAGCAGATTTAGATGGACAGTTCTACTATGAAGTTGTTTTCGATTATGACGGAAATCAATCGTATGATTGTAGTGCCGTTGAAAAAAATAAAGAAAATTCACGTGAAGGAAAGGGTCTAGTTAAGATTGGAAGGGCTTGCTTTGGATGCGGTTCTGGAGAATTAAGATTTGAATCCAATCAAAGTGTCTGGGTAACCTATGACGAGAAAGTTGGTGAAGAATTGGGTGAGGACATAGGAATAATATTCCTAGGTTTCGTGGGTGGTTTCGGCAGTATTTGTTGTGGAATCCTATTATTGATTATTGGTGGAATCATGGCACTGACCATGAAAGATAACAAACAAGAAGTGATGTATTCTCCACCTGCTGGCAATCAAATGATGATGGTGAATAATCCTACCAC
>Ga0066856_10000366_pt1 | contig 16719 bp, 21 predicted proteins | sample ETNtaG_5_FD_65605 | JGI IMG/M metagenome (GOLD analysis project Ga0066856, IMG submission 65605) | Marine microbial and viral communities from oxygen minimum zone, Eastern Pacific Ocean - ETNP201406SV205 | ecosystem: Environmental > Aquatic > Marine > Oceanic | place: Pacific Ocean: Eastern...
ATAAGACCCTCATTTATATTATCCCTGATATCATCTATTCTTGGACTGTTTTTGATATATTTGTATAGAGTGCCAACAGATTGAACAGCCTTATCTAAACTTTCTCCAACTAATCCTCCCATTAAAAAATTCTCTGGAGCTTTATAAAGCTTTTGCATAAGGACCGAATGATCTTCATTAGAAGCAAGACTATCAAGAATAGCTGTCTTAATTTCCGAACTAGGAGTTAAGTATTCTATACCCATACTGAGCATCCCTTGTTCATCCTCCGGGACAGCAATTACTTCTGTTGCTCCATATCCTAATACATTTGAAAGAAAACGATTGCTAACCCCTAAAGCTCTTGTTCCTGCCGATAAAGCTCCACCCGTTAAACCAAATTCTCCTAGTGGTTCCCCAATCCATTCACCGCCAACCTCTTGAGCTTTGCCATCATAAGCCACTAACTCATCTGCAAAAGTATTAAGCTCAGATAATCCCGGAATATTTTCAGCTATCCAAGGAGCTATGTTTTCTTCGTATCCGGGTATAAATGTTCTATTAAATTGTTCAGCGAAATTACCTAAACCTTTTGGAAGACCTTTTACTGCTCCTACTACTGCCGATCCGACTGCCTGACCAGCACCGACTGCCTTGCCACCAGCCTCAGTTACCACATCTCCTATTAACCCACTAACTCCACCGATAGCATCCATAACTGTGGGATCTTCTTCTGCTAGCATCACATTGGGATCTCCAAAAGCATCAGCTAATTCTTCAGTGGGGATGACTTCCCACTTTCCATTTTTATAACTATAATCGTATAACCCGTTTTTACGAGCCTCATTAGATTGTAAAATCGCATCTATTACTTCGTTTTCTTCCATTAATTTATAGCCTCAATTGCTTCTTTAAGTCTGTTTATTTGGTTAAGGAGAGAGCCAGTATTTACTGCTGGTGATATTTCCCTTAATCGTCTATTGGCTTCAGTTTCTTTGATTTCCTTAGTGTCGTATTGCCTTTTAATAGATTTAAGCTTTAAGAGAACTGTTTGAGCTATTTCTAGATCTTCTTCTGGGGGACTTTCTAACCATTTTGATAAATTAGGTTTAAACATTGTATTTAAATATGATTTAAGGTTTTCTAAATCTAATTCCTTTTTCTTTCCATCAAGCTCCTCTGCAACACCCTCAGTAAGCTCTGCAACCCTTGCTTCAATATCTAGATCAATGTTATTGGCTGTAGCTTCTAAAACTGATCTCTCTAGCTTCATTTTCAATTCTTTATACTTTAGTTTTCGTAACTCGCTTTCCTCATCATCCTCTATGAGCTTTGCTGTCGGGTCATACTTTGTTGCTATTTCTATATCGCCCATAGCGATTTTCATTCTTTTATCTTTATGGAGATCAATAATCTTATCCCATTTTTCGTATTCTTCTTGGCTGAGAAGAGGGGAAATATTTTCAAGGTCTTCATAAGTAGGAACCTTGTCTTTAAATCTATCTAAGAAAACTCGTACATCGATATTGTTATAATCTGTTTCTAGGTACTTACCGCCTTTAGCTCCGTCTAAATCTGCATTTAATTTATCACCTTCTTCATGGTCAAGAGTATACATTTTGTTAATAGCTTCTTTAGCTTCTTCATAGTTTATTTCACCTTTAGTAGCCTTACGAAAAGCTTTCTTTGTCTCTTCTACTTGATCAAGCCTCTCTGTTTCTAAAACTTGTTCTTTCCAGTCTTCATCATTCTTTAGCCTTTGAATATGGTTGCTCAAAGAGTTCACTATATTTTCTCTTTCACTGCTATTCATTGGACTAATTTTTAAAGCATTGTCTAATCTGCCGTTCCCGGTTGCATCTCCATCCAAGATTTTATTAAGCATCTCATTCTGTTTTGCTAGAGGCATAGTTAAGACTTGTTCGTAAATCTTATCTTTTAGAAAGCTAACAACCGCTTTATCAAATTCCCCTCCATTTTTTATCTTCGCCTCAACTTCTGCTTTTGTATAATCTGCTGACGGGTTTTTCAGCATAAGAGATAGGATATCCTTTTGAGATAGTATTTTCTCATTCGTAAATTGATTTTCATTATAAAGGGTATTAAATATCCCCGAACTTAATTCACTAAGCCAAAGATTAGTAGCCTTTCTGTCTTGTATCCCTAATGAAGTAGCGGTGGCTTTAGCATGGGCAGATCGATACTTATCAAATTCTTCTGCTCCTTTTAATAAAAATTGAGCTTTAAGTTTGCTAGCTAGGGCAGGGGAATTGACTGCAATAGGCTCTATTAAACCCATAATATGTGCATTAAGTCCATCGTTTAAGTCATTGGGATGTAAAGAATTTTTCTCTGCATTGTAAACAAGATCATTCATTGTTTTAGTCCCGGTAACAATAATCTCATTCTCAAGAACTTTTAAAGCACTGGCTCTTGCCGTTCTGCCAAATACTGAGTTATCAAACATGGAAAAGGGATCATCACCTAGCTTGTTAGCTTGCTTAACATCTTTAAGAGTAGGAGCATTTTCTACTCCCCATTTCTCTCCCTCAATTTGTGCAAACACTGAAGCTTGCTTAAAGGCAAAGTCTGACATTCTATTCAAACCTTGGGACAATACATTCATAGTATTCTTACTTTCCTGCAAAGCATATCCTTGAGGAAGTTTAAGAGGATTTAATCCTTGTCCTACTGACTGATATGGTTTGAAGGTTTGTGCCATTAAGCTCTCGCTGTTTGAAACATTGGTGAGATAGACTGACTATTCATCATAGCATTACCAAACGAACTTAATGCCATTATATAGCCTTGGTTTTGAGCTTGCACACCAGCCATTTCATAATCTTTTGCTCTCATCTCTCCAGTATTAATAGCCATTGATGCATTCCATTGAGTATCAAAATAATCATTAGCTCCGGGTCTTTGAACTAGAAAGACTGATCGGTCATTAATAGTTCCCATATCTGGAGCAATACCGCCTCTAAAACTTCCAGCTAAAATTGAGGCTAGAGATGCATTTACATTCTCTAATGCTTTTACCCCTTTCTTTTTAGCATTGATCGCTTCCACTCTAGATTGCAGACGTTCATTCCTTGCCCGTTGCTCATACATTTGTTTTTGTTGTTGCCCTGCTGATATCTGAGCTAAAGCACTTATTCCAGAAGTAACCATTCCAATTGTCTGCATAGTGGACATGGCTCCGGCTGTCGCTGTTGCTCCTCCAATTGCTGATAATCCTGCTGTTACTAATGATACCATTTTAAGCTCCCGTACTTAGTTTGTATTCTATTCCCAGAACTGTGCAGAATAGAGGTTTCGTCATTGTTAATGTTATTTGAGCTTCATTAGAGTAACCCAGAATAGGAGCTATTCTTTTTCGCCCGGTGAAATTTGTGATCTTTTGATTAAGAGTTAAAGGCAATTCCCGGAAGGGGACCTCTACACCATTTATTGCTAAGTTCTGAGCATTATATAAAATTGGAGTGGCTTCTACTATTCTACGTTTTCTGCTGGTTACTACTCCACTTGGCAACCTTGGTTCGGCTGGCATAGTCTTAACTTCAACATCATAAGCTAGACCCACTTCAACATAAGTGGTAGGGACAGCATCTAAAGTAATAGCTCCAGAGCTTACAGTCTTATCCGCTATAACAACATCATCCCTAATAACATTTACTGTCTTGGCTTCTAGATGAGATAAATTGGAAGCAGTAGTATTTGTTGGTTTTGCCTGATCCGGGGCAGAAGCTCCAGAATAATACTGAATAGCACTATCTGTGGTCCTATCGTCATCAAATACTTCAAGATAATATTTTGTGGAGGAGTTAACTGTCCTTTTAACTATTGTATAAATATCCTCAATATCAACCGCTACATCTTCAAAATTTCCATCAGTTATAAATTCAGAGGGAGCTACTACGTTTTGCGGTCTAAGTATAGAATAGACGCACATTGATCCATCTCCTGAATTAACTATTAACAGCATGTCTCCATCGTCAGTGTCAGTTGCAGATCGCATTGCCATTTTGATAGGAGTTTTTAATAAATGTGAAGAGAGAAGGGACACATTGTTAGAGTTATAGTTTAAATCTGTATCACTGAATATAAGCTCCCTGAGAGCCTTTCCTGATTTCTGTATGTATAAGGTTCCATTTTCTGCGGAAACTGGCTTTACACCCTCCTTAATTCCTCTCCTAGTAGCAATTTTAATAACAATATTGGCAGGAGTTATAGGATCTAAAGATGATTGAGGAACAAAGAACTCAGCAGAAGAAGTAAATATCTGGAGATCCCTGCCGGACCTAATAGCATTTATAGAGTTAATACTATCGGTGGCTAGTGTTACAAAGATAGCATCATCGTCTAAAGCTTCAGTTGATTTGAAATTAAAATAATCGGCAACCTTAGATCCAAATACACTATTAGGTAATGACTTACTGCCTCCGAAATATAACCTTCCTTCGTGAAAAGTACATGATCTGGGATATCCTCTAGATCCAGAAAAGACAGCTTCATACCCGGTTTCTAGTTCCCAATCCCCTGAAGCAATTGCCACATCCTTTTCATAGAAGGGAATTTCAACCATAGTCTTAACTACAGTAGAACTTTCAAACTCAATAATCCTAGCTCGACCAAATCCATTATCGACATTTATATATTGATTTACATGACTTGAAGTAAAAACACCTGATGAGGCAGTGATCTTGGAAGTTCCATCTACAGAATTTGGAGTTATTGTTCCAGAAGGGTTTGTTGCAGAAGTAGTAAATCCATAAAAAGGAGAAGTTAAAGTAATAGCCGAACTTGTCCAAGCAGAGTTACTAGCTCCTCTTACAATCTTTACTGGAGGCAAATCCTCTTGAGTAATAATTAAAGTGTCTGCTGATTGAGTAAAATATATCTTGGATAAATCTATATCACCTAGATTAATTGCCAGATAATCATTTCCAGAGCTATTTATATTTGTAATTTGAACCAGATTAGCAAAAACAAACATCCGGGTTTCCGAGGCTGACTGCTTAACCAATACCAGCATAAAGCTCTGAGTATTAGAAAATTCAAAAGGTATAAGCCTCATTCCCGTCTGAGCAGTGTAGGAGCCTCCTAAATGGCTTGTAAGGTCTGCCATATATCTAAGACCCGGTCTACGTTCAAAGCCTCCTTGAGGCATTATAGTGACGTTCTTGGCTCTATCTAAACCAGAGGCATATTGCTCTAGATCAATCCTGCTTTTAACAAGATCATCCAGTTCCCCGACTGTGAAATTTGATTGATACTGTGTGACCCGGCTCATCTAACATCAACCAAGACATAATCTGCGAGAACCTGAGATGATTGACCTGAACCATCTATGACACTGGCTTGCCTGAAATAGCCACCCCTCAAGTTCTCTATCGTTGTACCAAGTGCTATTGTTTTCCAATAATCTGATTTGGTAGTCTGATCTGTTACTGGCTCTGCCAGATGCCAAGCCATTTGATAAATAAGTAATTGAGTGAAATAGGATGGCATTGATTGCTCAGTCACATCCTTTTGATAATCTATATATATAGTGCTTTCTTGAGCTAGAAGTTCGGCTCCCTGAATTTCATAGTTTGTTACAGAAGGAGCATTAGCTGAAGCACTAGCAAAAACTTTTCTAGGAACCCCGTTAACCATATCTGCCGGGAGAGCATAAGCATAATCCCAATAGTTTAATGGAGAAGAAGCTGATTGAGCTAGCTGAGTTTTACCCAGACTGAAGCTCCAAGGATACATTCCCAAGGTAAGCGATTTAACTTTTGGATACATAACTTGAGCAATTGATGCTGGTGCTGTTCCATCGTCAAAACTGGAAATGCTCGTTGAACCGAGCAATAGAAGGGCATTTGAGCAAATTGATACGTCTGTGTCACCGCTTGCCATACAAACCCCTTATAAGTAAGCAGGGGATGTTTCCATCCCCCACTAGGTTATTAATTAGTCACTATCGGAAACCGCACCGATTGTAGTGCCGTCTGAAATATCAACCACCGAAGATGCGTTACTGACTACGATATGCATCGTAACAGTTCTAGTACCGCCAGTAGCTCCATGAACCATGATCATGTCTCCAACACTCAAAGTATCGGACAAGTCATTGAAATACCCGGAGGCATCTACCGCAGTATGAGCTTCCGTTGTGGTATAGACATATAGTGCAGGAATGGTCCCGGCTTTCTCTTGACCGCCAATACAATTCCAATTTGATCTATCAAATGCCATTTCTTAGCTCTCCCTACATGTAACATCACATATACCATTGACATCAACTGCCACCGCTCCTGCTGAATACATTGCAGAAACTAGCCAAGATGTTTTGGTTGGGATGTAGTTAATTTCAGATTTAGGAGGCATACCAACTGCAAGACCAATTGCAGACTTGTGAAAAGCCACACAAGTTCTATCACTTGATCCATCGATTGGAACTCCACCCTCATCTCTATCACCGATCATGTGTATTCTAAAACCAGCAAATTCATTAATTTCCCCACGAGCTAATCCAGAAAGCTGAATGAAATCTGAGCTAACTGCTCTTTCATCGCCAAGCAAAGAAGCCATAGAATTTGCATGTATTAGAAGATGTCGGTCTGACATTGGGACATTTTTAGCACTAAGCTTTTTGCCAGCTTCAATGATCTTTCCAACATTTAGATCCGAGGCTCCTGCTGATCCAGAGGTAACCACTGTATTCGCTACAGTAGATCCAGCACTTGCATTGATTAAAGCATCGATAACTATCTGGTCTTGTCTTCGACCAATAGCCATTCCTAAACTTTCTGCTAATTCTGACCGCTCGTCAAAATTTACTTTTTCTTGTTGAAAGATATCCGAATACTCATGTACTGACCAATCCGAAAGACTAGCAGAAACAGTTGAGAATGTGGCTCCAGCAGAAACTACCTCAGTACCGGGTGTACGTTGACTAGCTTGTGATGATGCCAGTTTAGGGAATTTAGCAGTGCTACCTTCCACATTATTTCTGGTTCTCACAGTTCCAGCAAGTACAGAAGACCCTTGGTAAGCCTGATGGACTTCACTTTCGAACATCGTAATAAAGGCATTTGAAATTGATCCAGCCATTACATTGCTCCATAAAAAATTAAAATTAATGATTTTTTGGTTATGGTAACAATTACCGCCAATCGTCTAAGATTGAGGGGCTACATCAAGTAGTTATCGCTCATTTCTAGAAATACACTAAAAGATATAAGAAAGTCTATATGGATAATTTATAGATAATTAAGCTATATTTTCGTAAAACTCTTTCTCTACTCTAGCTCTATAGGCTGGATCTGTTTTCCACCGGGGATCAGCTACCATTGCTTGAAGTTCTTCTCTGGTCTTTCTTTCACCCTGCATACTAGGAATAGGTATTTCTTTAGCTCCTGACATATTTCTCAGTTTTCTAATTAACCTCGTTCCATCAGCAGAACCGCCCATAGTATCTAAAACTTGCATCTCCTCATTAGAAATAAGACCTTTGTTGAGAAGACCCGTTGCCCATTCATGGTTGGATCTAATCAATTCAACGGCATTATTCCCCAATTTTTCCTTTTGTTGCCGGATATATTCCTGCCTATCAACTTCTTGAGACTGCTGTTGATCTATAAATTGCTTGGCTAATCCCTCAAAATCATCTTGAGAAAATCCATAACGAAGAGCCATATCCTTATATCCATTTAGCATAGCATCGTCTTCCGGGATATTTTCACCTAGAAATTTTGTATCATATTCTTTTGGAGCTTTGTGATCTCCTCTGGAAAACTTCTTTTCCAAGTCAGAATAAGATTTAGCTAGCTTTTCATTGTTTATGCCGTTCTCCGCATCCCAGAACTTCTCCGGGAGCCATTCTGGTCTAACAAGGTTAACCTCGTCTGGATCAACACCCTCCGGCTCTGTATTACCCTCAAGGTGCGAGTTTTCGTTTTCTTCTGTCTCTTTTGGGGCATTGAGATCCTCTCCTGCTAATTCTGCCATGTTTACTTCAGGGGCATTCTCTTGCTTATCCTGCTCTGTATCAGACATCTCTTGTTCTCCTTATTCTGTTTAATATTTGTCTTACGATTGAATTTTGTCCCTCTCTCCAAAAACCAACACTGGCTTCACCACCGGGAGAAAAGGAAGGTTGATCAACTGTTATACTCTTTAAATGCTCTAAGACTTTCTTTCCTTCTTGTGTAGAAAAGGTAGTGGCAAAAGCCATATCTAATTGTGATAGAGTTACGTTATCTGGATAATCATCGGGATGCCATAGATCGTCATCCAACTGGTTCTGGTTGTTCTGGTTGTCCTTGTCCACCTTGTGCCATTCCTTGTTGCTGTGCCATCATTTGTGCTTGTTCCATCATGGCTTGTTGCATTTGTTGACGTTCCTCTGGAGTTGTTCTTACTTCTGCCGGGACCGCTAATTGATCTGCTATATAATCCAGCAATACGTCTTGCCTTATCGCCATTTGTCCCGTTGGACCAAAGTTCTGGGCAATTTGCATATATTGCATTATCTCCTGAACTTTCGACATATTCTGAGACATAGCTATTGGAGCTACCGGGATTACTTTTACTTGAAGTCCATTGACTTGTAAGGGTAACTCAATCATCCCCAAACCATCCATAACCTCTAGGGTTCGTCTAACAATTGGATACATTGTTTCAGAAATAAGTCTTGAAAAACTAGCTCCCATATTATTGGCAAGCATCGACATTCTAGCAGAAATTTCAGTAGCTGATCTTGCCGAAGAACTATCAGGAGGTAGGTCCTCATCCATCATTATTTGCTTAATAGAGTTAATAAGATCCTGCTGAGACATTTGGGACAATTGAATATCCCCTGATCTTGGGAGAGGGGTCAAACTTGCTCCTCTAGAGCCTCCATTATTTGCAACGGGAATAATAGCACCGGGAACCAATTTGACAGCATTTGGGTTTAAAACTCCATCATCCATTGCGGTATAAACTCCAGCTATAGAAAGGGAGGCATTCTTCAAGTGATACTCTTTCAACTTATTCAATGTTTTAATATCATGAATTGCTGTGAGTACGGGACCTCTTCCCATTTTTTCACCAGAGACAGTCATATATCTGCCGACTACCCAAGGAAAAGAATTTAAACGTCTATAGACTAATTCATCATCACCTTCCTCAGTAAGGACATGAAAATGGTAAATACCTTCGTCTTTATCGTAGCAAGTAATTTCCTGCAATTTTATCTTCTCATCAGGCTTATCTTGATATTTGATCTTGATATTCTCCGGGATCTTGGCATCAGGATATTCTTGGTCTAGAGCTACATAAGGAATATGATGGCTTCTATAAACCTTATCAACTGTACCAAAGGGTCCTTCATCAAAGGCAATGAGGAAAGTTGGAACTGCGGTATAGCGAATAGGCTGAAGCTCATCCCCCGGTTGTACCAACATTACTGCGGTTCCAATTGCTAGCTCTAGGAGAAATTCCCCCATTGCCATGTCAAAATTTGATTGTCGCATTACATCAAACATCTTATCAGCATAACCATCTAAGATACGTTGGATCTCAATATGCTTTTCTTCTGGGATCTCTTCCCCCGGTACTAATCTGCACCAAGGTCTTTGAGCCGGAAAAATTCCTGACTGAAGTTTATTAGCAAATTTTTGTGTAGAGTGTATCCCGGTACTGTCATAGATCCGGGACATTTTGTCGTTTTTTGGTGAGGATGTCTCATAGTTTCCATCATAAAGATTTCTGTTCGGGAGAACATACTTATAAGCATCCTCATAAACTGATCGCCACTCATCCTTGTGAGCCATAGCCTTTTTAAATCGGCTTTTTAGTTTTGAAACCTTTTCTCTCATGAGTAGGACTTATTCATCTTTATCTTGCCCCCGGTTTCCTTCGCTAACTTCTTTGCCTGATCCATTCCCTTCCTGTTGTATTCGAACTTCTTCTTCACTACTTTCTTCTTTCCCTTGCTCTTGTATTGGACTTCCGGCATTACTCTCCTCCATTTTTCTAGGGTTGCGGATATATTTTTTCATTAAACTTTACGTTTTGGACCTAATGTTGATTGTGTCGGCATGTCAGGATTACCAAGCTGGGCAACATCTCTACCTTCTGTCGTGATCATATCTGACATTCCGGCTCTGCCTCTTCTCATTGCTCTGCTCCTAGCATCAATTTTCTTCTTCTCCGCTGTTTCTTGGGTTTCAACCCTTGCTTCTTGATCAGCTACTTGTCTCCTAGTTCTCTGATCATCATCGCTGTCATCCTCTTTTGCACCGCCACCAAATATAAATCCCATCAAAAATACCTCGCATATAGTAAAAAATCTTCTTGGTTAGGACCAAACTTCTTCATTAATCCTTCTCTCTGGAATAACATCATTTCAATCCATCGTATAGCTGGATAATTACTAGAGTAAACGTAGCACTGATAGCGATTTGCCCTTAAAATCTTGGCGGTATACTCAAAAAAACGTAGTGAAGTGCGGTGCATTTTCATTTTATGGGTATCTAAATCGGAGGCTGGGATTAACCAGCACTCATAACAGCCTTTCCAATAGGGAACTAAGCCAAACATAGCAAAGATTTGGTCATCATAGGTCCCGGTAAAGGTCAATCCTTTGGGCAATCTCTTCATTAATGTGGCGCTATTTTCTCTAATAAAGAGAGCATCGATGTCTCTAACGGGTAATTTGTTGAGATGATCAGGGTCAAAATCAATTAATTTGGCTCTTTCACCATCTAATTTCGCTATTTCTGTTACTTCTTTAGGCGAAAACATCAAATTCCTCCCATGCATTAGCTACCATTCCAAAGCTAGGGGATCTTCCTCTCACCATATTTCTATGTTCACCGCCTCCTAACAGAAGATATTGCAGAGCATCTGAAACATGAGAGTGCATATCTTTACTCGCTACATCTTTAAACCTTTCCTGACCTGATCCCATTGCTACTCTTTTAAAATGATAGCCTCCAGCTAGAGCTTTTCTTAGTCTGGTGCATTCTCTATGGACAATAAAACCGGGTTTACCATCTAATAATCTGGTCATTGGCATGGCAGTCGCTTCTCTTCTGGTCTTAAAATCATTGGTGGCAGTCGGTCTAGCGATTAATCCATGAGTTTTTAAATGATCAAAAGCTGTCTGTTCATAAATCATATCTCTGGCAGATCCTGCCGGGTCACCCCAAATCATTGTTTCATATTTTGGATAGTGGGTTTCTAATTCTGCTTTGAGGATGTGAGCAAATCTTTCAAGACCCATATCAAAAGTTACAATCTCCCGGAGTATTCTCCAGCCTCCATTCGGCATCTTCTGACCAAAAACAGCAGAAGGAGTTAAACCAAAGTCTAAACCTACTTGTATAGGAATACCTTCGGTAACTGTTAACTCATCACTCATCGTATCGTCATCATATTCAGGGAATACTGGCTTGCCTTCTTGAACATAGGTATATTTTCCTTCGGCATAACACCTGATCCAATCTAACCGCTTTCCTCCTAATATTTGAGAATAGTAGCCATCGGGTAAATTATTGACGTTCTCAGCTTTATCATTTGTTTTCCACCATCTACCGCCTGAAAATAAAAATCCTTGAGCTTCTGGCATTTCTGCCGGGACATCATCATTATGGACCTCAATTACTCCACCGGGTTGTCTAAAAAATTTCCATGCAAACTTTCCTTTAGGAGTTTCTTTCTCAGCGAGATTGTAATACCAATGATCTGTATCCATACTATTGGTGTCCATGATAATGCCTCTCCAAGTGGGTCCACCATCAGCCTTTGTCGGATATCTTCCTACTCTATGAGATAATCCATCTATCACCGCTCTCGGCAGTGTTTTACACTCATTTACGAATGCACCCGTTAATTCAAGAGATAAGAGCTTTCTTATATCTTTGGGTTGATCTAATGCTAGGAACATAACCTCCATATCAATCCCGGAGGCATTTTCTCTTGAGGGAAGCTTAATATGATGTTTAATCGGAGGAGCATGATGGACATTTCCCCAGACATCTTCAGGAAATAATTCAAGCCAAGTCTTGAGAGTAGTAGTCTTCAGCATAGGATAAGAGTTTCTCACTACAGCAAACCGAGTGTACTTAATTCCATCTCTAGGAGAGGGTTTCTGTTGGACCGCCCGTTTAAACAACTCAGCACAGCAAGCATAGGATTTGCCGGAACCCACTGGACCCATAATTGATTTTACAAAACTATCATCTTTAAGAAACTTCCAGAGAACTGGAGACTTAGAAAAGTCTAAATTCATGCCTCCTTCAGGAGTTATTCTTTGATCGCTCATACTGCCTCCTTCATAAATAAATCGGCTTGTGTTTCTTTTACTTTCCAAGTGAGGGGACACTGCACGGCATCTATTCTTCTTGCCATACGTTCTGGACACACTTCAGATCCTTTATTCTTAAAATTTCTTGCTACATTTGTGCTATCTGCCGAGGCAAAGGGATACTTATCACCACATAGAGCCAATCCTCTGAGCATATGCACCCAAGATTTATGTCCTCTTTTTGTTAATTCATTCCAAGCCTCATCAGCTCGTCTGCACCAATTCTCACTTCCTACTTGCCAGAAAGTCCCAGACGATCCAAAGCAAAAACGAGGATAATTATCAGCCATTTCCAACAGCCACTCTATGCCCAAACTCATGTGCCATACTGGTGCTACTAAGTGTGGGGAAAGATAAGAAAATGAACGAAGTAGCAGTTTCTGTTCCTCTACTGATCCATCAATTACATCGGGTATTATTGCCCAATTCGGGGGATACAAATAAGGTTCAAGCCATTTTTCATATTCTTTAAAATCAACTGTCTTACCTTTTGTAAATGCTGAGAAGGCTCCATTATCCAACATAACCGACTGACCATGCCGGACACACCAATCAATATCCCTAGGGTCTTCAAAACTTACACAGAAATGCTTTCCTGCCATCTTGTGCAGTTCAGTGTGAGGAGTAATCGGTGTGCCGTGATAGTGGATCAATCTTTTATTCTCCACCAAATAATTAGAGCCGATAACATCTTAGCCACAATCATCAATAGACATCCGACCGGTGTGAAAAATCCAAGCATCCATAAGAACACCGCACTGTCTATCGGAGTGCCAACGGCTGATGAAATCAAAATACGTTGCCCTAAAGGTTTCTTGGTATAGGTGTACACCGCCCAGTCGGCTAATTCTGAAATCATAAATGCAAACACTGAGGCTATCGCAACAAAAGGATCAGCCATAAAGTAGCTGAGTATAGCTCCGATACCCATAGCGACTAACACACGATGCCCTATTTCTCGTTGAGAAAAATCCCTTAAAATAAAAATGACACCAACTAAAATCGACATTGGGGGGAACATCTCTCCTAGCAGTGGCACTGGGGGAATATACACAAAGCCAATATTGACCAATACAATCGACAACACATAGGCTATCGAATACTTAAACTGTTTTAATCTTTCCATTCTTTAGATCCTTTATTATTTTCTTAAATCCCTGCTTGGCTCCCGGTTTAACCCACCTCACTCGCCTTACCCGTTCATCTTTGGGAATAGGTTTGAGAGCAAATTGATCTATAAAATTACTTTTTGTCATCGGTTGGTCCTACCATTTTCACCTCTACTACCGCTGGTTTATCAACATTTCTTTCCTGCTCCAGCAACCCGGAGGCTTTAGCTAACGTCTGCAATATTCTCACCTTATCGATCATCTCAATTTCAATAGCATTGTGACCATCAGCATTAGGAATTACCCGGATCTTCTTAATAGCTCCTAAGACAGCAGGAGAAATCTCATGGGTAGCTTTAACCTGAACATTCCCCTTATCATCCCAACTCATTACATCTGAAATCTTGGCTGTCGCTAGATCAATAATATCTTGAGCTAACTTATCCCGGTTGTCATAAATAACATCCGATTGACCAATCCTCCTCTTAATCTGTCGAACTGATCCCAGATCTTTTAGAGAAGGTATTGGTAATCTTGACTGCTTCTTTTTAAATTGGGATTTCGTCATCTAACATCTCGCTAGTTGATCTTTGAGATCCAAAACTATTCATCCCTTCTTTCTTTTCTTTCTTCTCAAATAGTCTGAGCCAGATTTCTCCTTTCTCATCAGGTATAGGAAGAGCATCAAGCTTGACACTGGAGATCCTTCCTTCTTTCTCGAAAGCCACCCCAAGGTTAATCCATTTAGTCTTATCGCTGTTAGGTATTTTCTTAGCTTGGACAACGTCATACATTTTCAACTCCTTTGTTTTTTGAAAAATATTTTTGTGAGACACCCGCAAGGTCCTCTACCCCCCCGGAGGGGGGTAATGTGCCTTTTTTTTGGACCCCCCCCATGCCCCTTCTTTTAATTAAAATAGGACACATTTTATCTTCTGTTATCATCTCTATTGGTTCCTTTAGATTTGCTAACATTAGCATTAAACCTTGTCTTGTTCACTACTCTTTTAAGTAGATCCTCAACAGTCTTCTCCTTCTTGATAAAGGCATCGTTATAGAATGCTAGACTGTATGGTGGTCTTCTACTTTCTTTGACATGATAGTCTAGTGATGAAGTAAGTACTTTGATAACTCTCTTCTGATCTATTCCTTTACTTAACCACTCCTCAACAATTGCCTCCTGCCTCACATCCCATCTCCAGTTCCCTCGGCTTGACCACCTCTCCTCCAGCATCTGGGCGAATTTACTGCATAACTGTCTAGCTTTTTCCCTAATATCTTTAATACATATATTCTCAAGTTGTTTATCACTACCTCTAGAAGTAGTACGGGGTGCAGGTTTTACTACATCAGGTAGTAAAGTGTCCTTATCCTTATTTACTACATCAGGTAGTATAAATGTGGATAACTTACTCTTTTGGTGGATAACCTCTAGTGTCTCTCTGGCATCCTGCTCTTCAACATGTTCTGGTTTATTATTAGCAATAATGTCCTCATCCAGTACACCGGGATCGTAGATTATTCTCCAAGTAGCTCCTTGTCTTCCTTTCTTCCTAAGAGTGTTCTCTCTGATAATCTTCTTAATATATCCATACTTTTCTAAGAGCCTCATCTGTCTGCTGACTGCTTGCTGACATACTCCGAGTTGTCGAGCTATTAGAGATTGATTGGGATATAATGTGCCGGACCTACCATTAACATAACAGCACAAAGCTCCCATAACTCTGATACAAGCTCCATGTATTCTAGCATCGGTAAATATCCTGCTGGGAAGCACTGAATATGCATTTGGAGGCAGAGTATTATCTACAGTACGGCAATGCTCCAGAGGCGGTCTGAGGATCTCATATCTATTCTCTTTAATCCGTTCTAACTGCTCAGTATCTTTCATAGAAACTCTCCCGGATATATATAATTGGTGATAGGTCTGCATTGCTTCTTCCGGGCAATTGGATCTCTTACCTGATCTAATCTCTCGGCAAAATAGAGACAGCTTTCCTTAGTTTCAAATTGCAGTCGATGGATAACATATTCTTCCTTTTCGATATCTGGAACCAGAATAAGAAATAAGTGAAAGGTAATGAGAATGCTGGGTGTCATGCTCTCTTCCGCTTCCTCTTATTAATAGTATCGCCAAAGATCTTTTTATAGGCACAACTGGAGCAGATAACCTTATCCCTTTCCCTCTTCTTACCTTCAATAACCTCTGTTACCTTACCGCTAGTTTGGCAGACAGCCGGGAAATTCCGGCAGATATCACAGCAGATACCATCAATCCTCATTATGCTTTTCCTCTATAAGCTTCTTAATGTTCTGCTCTAGGTCCATATAAATGAGAGCATAGGCATCATCCTCATCCCAAAGCTCCTGATGTTTCTTTTCGTAATGAACAATAGTGGAGTGATCTTTATTAAATACTTTACCTAGCTGGGGAAAAGAGAACATCCCAAGTTGCCGGGCGAGGGCGGTGAATAGGGATCTAAACTTAATCTGATCGCCTTTAGCTCTCTTATGCAGGGCAAAGCTGTCAAATTTAATAGATGATACCTCATCAAAGTAATCAATAAATCTATTCAATGTTAAGTTTCCTTGATTATAGTGCCGGGGTATAAAGCCTCTACCAACTTCTTCTTGAGCTTGTAGATGTCCGTGCGAAATCCTTTGCAATCTTCTAGCACCTGACCTTCCGGGTCTTGGGTCATTGTCGCAGTCTGAAGCTCTCCTTTTTCGTTCTTGAATGTGCCTCGGCTCGGATCCCGAACTGTGAAATAGCGAAAATCGCCCAGATATTTGCATATGTGCCTCCCATTTATATCAATGGAATAGACGGGTTGTAATTCGAGATGTGTTATATGCCCTGCCTTTTCCAATATCTTTAATTCCGAGTATCTTTTGGCTTCCTTTTTGCTGTCGAAAGTGATGCCATCTACTTCGGTTTTTACTGCTTTATATTTACTCTTTGACCATCTCACCGGGTCCAATCCCTGCTGATCATATTGTCCACCATCTGATTAAGATCGTTTAGTCTGCTGGTTTTAATAGGAGCATTCCCGGTAAGCTGGTTAGCCAGCATTCTTCTAATTTGCTCACTCATTTTTATTTTGTTTTTATTCGCCTCAATTTTAATCTTTTCGTGAAATTCAGGATCTACCCGGCAGAATAAGACCTTCTTTCGCCCTTCTAACATACTGATTTCCTTATTAATTTAAATGTTATCAACTTATTATTCCTAAATATTACCTTTAGATTTGACAACGCTAGCACTCTAGTATACTTTTGTATATATGG
>Ga0066856_10000367_pt1 | contig 16700 bp, 9 predicted proteins | sample ETNtaG_5_FD_65605 | JGI IMG/M metagenome (GOLD analysis project Ga0066856, IMG submission 65605) | Marine microbial and viral communities from oxygen minimum zone, Eastern Pacific Ocean - ETNP201406SV205 | ecosystem: Environmental > Aquatic > Marine > Oceanic | place: Pacific Ocean: Eastern...
AAACTCCTGCTGGAGACATATCAAGGTTAATATCAAAACTTTCATTGTGAATTTTATTACTGATCAATAACAATTTTCCCTTTTCAAATAGATCTGATCGTGATGTATCTGCAACTTCAAGATAGTTCAATGAGCTTGTCAGCTTAAAATCATCAAAAGGCGCAATTGCCTCTTGATCATAAGAAAACTCAGCTCCTCTTATTAGGCCAAAATCATATAATCGAAAAAAGGATTTATTCATGCCATTGTGTAGATTGCGACGCCAACCTGCAATACTCCAAGTTGCTTCTTCTGAACCTAGATTGATAGTTGTAACTAGCTCTTCAATGAAAGAATAATAAGCCTTATGCTTCAGTCCAAAAAGATAATTTCCTTTTGGCGAATAATGAACTGTGGGTAGCCATTCCTGCACATAGCGATTTCTTGGCCTATATTGCATGCCAGGTGAATAAAAAATATGCTCTGAGGGCATTCTTCCAGAAAAATTATTTCTAAAATCAATATCCATAGTCTTTGCATTAGGATCTAGCTCAGCAAAAAAAGGCTCATCGGGAGTAGTGTAGTTAAAAGTATCTTTAGTGCGAAATTTGTGATTTTTCCACCAAGTTTCATGAAAAGATCCATCCTTTAAGGTCGTTCTTATCAATTGTGACATATCTCTTTTTCCAAGTCGTTTTATATTCATCGTTACATTCCAAGACCCGTCTTCATTCTTATTCTTTTTCCATTTCGTTATCCCATAATCAAGAAGTCGAGTATCGTGTAGCCAAGGCCTAAAAAACCAATCCAAGTCCTCGCCGGATACATCTTCAATAGCATCAATGAATCTTTTTTCATTGACATGCTTTAATGCCCATCTTCTGTAATATTCTTGCATGGCCTTTAAAAAAGTCTCTTCCCCTAGAAGATATTTTAATTCATGCAACATTAATGCAGGTTTAGTATATGCGTTAGCGCCTGCAGAGCGATTTCCTTTGAACATATAGGTAGATCTACTGATAGGTTCATCTTCTCCACTGGCTTGAAATCCAATGATACCCCATTGTCGATTGCCAAGCCTATTGCCAAATTTCCAATATTTTTTCTGCCAATCCTCATATGAGCTACTATTTTCAAGGTCAAACCCTTGCGGTCCATATCGATCCATCATATACCAGGTAGTCTGAAAAGAGGTAAACCCTTCGTCAAGCCATGCTTCTCTTACTTCATTATTAGCTAAAATACCATAAAACCAGATATGCCCAACCTCATGAAAAATAAGTCCTTCTGATGCGCTTCCATCCATAACTAGCATCGGATATTCCATACCGCCTCCAGCAAGTCGATCAGTATTAGTAACTTGCGGATAGGGGTACGGGCCAAATTTAGTACTCAACCATTCAAGAGAACGTTCAGTCCTTTCTTTTGCTTTCTTTGTCCAAGACTTCCCATTCTTTTGATTGAAGAGCACATGAACATCTGTGCCATTCCAAGATCCGCTTTCATATAGAAAATTTGGAGAAGTGACCCAAGCAAAATCATGGACATTCTCAGCATAAAAAGATACTTTTCTGCGTTCTGTTGAATCATAATCAGGCCGATTTTCCTTAAAGCCCTTTAACCATTTTGAAAAATCCTTGCTTGTGTCCACTCTAACTTCTTCCCATCCCGGGTCACCATCGGTTAAGGCTCCAGTAGATCCAATCACATACCCCTTGGGAACATCCATATTAACCTTATAGGTGCCAAATTCTCCATAGAACTCGCCCTCTGCATGAAAAGGTTCATTGAACCAGCCATTTTTATCATACACAACTACTCTAGGGTACCATTGCGCAAAATTATATTGCTCCCCTACTCTGCCAGCCCGTTCTAAAAAATTTCCTATATTATGTATCCATTCCATAGTAATCACCATAGTCGCATTAGGTGGAAGTCCTCTACTCAATTTTGCTGATAAAATAGTATCCTCTATTTTGAAAGTATCAGCTAATGTTGTCCCAGCTCGATCAATAGAAAATTCGTCTACCTCATAATAGCTTTCATACTTTTCTATCTCTTTGAATTTCACACCACGATAGGAGCGGCCTAAGTTTTGCAGATACTCCCTATATTTTACCGTACCTTTTTGAAAGGCATTGCCATAGAGATTCAAATAAAAGTTATTAAGCGTATCAGGTGAATTATTTTGATATACAATGATAGAGGTTCCAATCAAAGCATGCTTGGACGTATCTAGCTTAACATCCATATCATATTCAACATGCTGCTGCCAATAATCTTCAGAAACACCAAATGAAGTAAAGAAAAAAATTGCAATATATAAAAATTTTGATTTCATATTATTTAACTCATGTTTTGTATTAGTTCAAAAGTATCGCTTATCTCGCTTTTAGTATTAAAAAAATGAATAGCAATTCGTAAATCGCCTTGAGAATCAACAGGTGAAGTAAATATAGATTTATCATTGCGAAGTCTATTATAAACATTCCATCCGTTCATTTTTTGTGGGAGCTCAATCACAAAAACGCCAGATCTACTTCCTTCTGATATTGGAGATGATACCTTAAAACCGCGCTGAGACCATTCATTTATTGCAAAAACAGTTAATTCATCAATTCGAGTTAAGATCTTATTGATTCCAATTTTTTCGTTCCATTTCAAAGCTTCTTCAAAGCCAGCAAATGTAGCAAGCGCCCTAGTGCCAAATTCAAACCTTCTTGCTTCGGGAATTAGTTCATAATTTCCATTTTGGTCCATAGTTGTATGACTGTGAGAACCGGTCCATGTAAGCATAGTATCATCCAAAATCTCTTCTCTGCAAAAAAATATACCCGTACCTTTTGGAGCTAAAATCCATTTATGCCCACAAGTGCTATAATAATCGCTTTCAAATAGGTGAAAATTAAAATCTACACAAAGAGGGCCTTGAGCCCCGTCTAAATGATATCGAATGTTTCTCTTGCGAGCATAGCTAGCAATTTCTTTTGACTCTTGAAGCGTTAAAGCTCTTCCATTGTTTCTTGAGACATGAGGGATGCTGACCATTCTAGTTCTTCTGGATATATTTTTTTTGATTTCATGAACAATGTTAGAATCTGAATTAAAATTCAATCTTTTTATCTTTACGCCAAATCGCTTAGACAACGAATACCAAGGGATAATATTGGCAGGATGTTCTTGGTTCGTAATCAATACTTCGTCATTTTTTTTCCAATTTATCGACCAAGATGCTATATTGATTCCCTCAGAGGTGCTATGAGTCAAGGCAATCTCATTTTCAAATGCACCGAACATCTCAGCAATTTTTTTCCTCAGATTAGGCTCAACTTTGCTAATAATATCATAAATTGAAGGATCAACAGGTCCATCGTTTTGAAAATGCAAATTTTGAGAAACAACATCCATTACAGATCTTGGAGATGGGCCAATTCCAGCAGTTTGAAAAAAAGGATTTTTTGTTGCAGGTATATCTGATCTTGCTTTAGATATCCATTGCGGTAAAGAGTTTTGACTGGGAGCATAAGCCTTGCTTAATGACCCTAAAAGCAATACAGGGCTCAACATTGGAACTAAAGCTGTATTTTTTAAAAAAGATCTTCTGGATTGTGATGTCACGACTATCTCCTTTTATTCAACGGCAAATGATTTCTTCAATTTTGTATTTTTTTTATTAATAAAATTTATATCACAAGCTTTATGAACTGTAATGAAATTAAAACTGTTTTAAAGTTAAAAAAATCAATCAAATTTATTTTATATTAGTTAATGAAAATTAAACGAATGATGGCATATCAAGTTGACCTTCCGCTTCACGAAGGTACATATAAATGGTCTGGTGGCAAATCTGTCGAAGTTTTTGATTCAACAATCATTGCGATTGAAACTGATGACGGACATATAGGCTATGGTGAATGTTGCCCATTAGGCCCTTTTTATCTTCCAGCTTATGGCAATGGGGTTCGCGCTGGAATTAAAGAGATTGGTCCGCATCTTATTGGACAAAACCCATTAGAATCAATGAAGCTAAATCAATTAATGGATAAGTGCTTAAAAGGGCATCCCTATGTTAAGTCTCCTATTGATATTGCTTGCTGGGACATTAAAGGGCAAGTTACTAGAATGCCCATTTGTGAAATGCTAGGTGGTCGGTATGGAAAAGATTTTGTTTTATACAGAGCAATATCGCAAATGGAACCTGAGGCAATGGCTGCTAATGTGCAAAAATATCGAGATGAAGGCTATCAAAGATTTCAATTAAAAGTTGGTGGTAATGCAAATGAAGATATAGAAAGAATTAAATTAGCTTCAGCTGTATTAAAATCAGGAGATAAATTAATAGCAGATGCCAATACGGGATGGCTTATGCATGAAGCAGTCAGAGTAGTAAAAGCGGTTCATGATATAGATGTATATATTGAACAGCCTTGTGAGACTTATGAAGAGTGCCTTTCCATAAGAAAAAAGACATCCCACCCTTTTATTTTGGATGAAGTTATTAATGATGCTAATATTTTAGTGCGTGGACATGCAGATAGAGCAATGGACGCAGTAAATATCAAAATTAGCAAGTTTGGTGGGCTTACTAAAGCAGCATTGGCTCGTGATCTCTGCGTTGAGCTAGGAATCGCCATGACCATTGAAGATAGCTGGGGCGGCGATATAACTACAGCTGCTATAGCGCATTTAGCGCATAGCACTCCCACTGATTTTCTTTTTACAGCAACTGATTTTAATAGCTATGTTACAGTTAGCACTGCTGATGGGGCACCAAAGCGCAATAAAGGCAGAATGAGTACATCAAAGGATTCAGGATTAGGAGTTAAGCCAAAGATGGATATTCTTGGTGATCCTATTTTTGAAATAAAATAAAATGAAATATAAGATATTAGGTAATACTGGAATTGAAGTCTCAGAGCTTTGTTTAGGCACAATGTCTTTTGGGGGTCATGCCGATGAAAAAGAATCTGCGAGAATTTTTAAACAATGTCGAGATGCTGGAATTAACTTCTTCGATTGTGCTAATGTTTATGAAAAAGGTAAGTCTGAGATAATTCTTGGAAAACTTATTCACGGCAGTCGTAATGATTTAGTGATTACAAGTAAAGCCTATTTTCCTACAGGCAATGATGTCAACTCACGTGGTAGTTCTCGTAAACATCTTATGACCGCAATAAATGAAAGCCTTGAAAGGCTAAATACGGATTATATTGATATTTATTTTCTTCATAGGTTTGATGACTTCACTCCAATTGAAGAAACGCTTCGCGCTTTAGAGGATTTAGTTAAAAGTGGCAAAGTATTATATCTTGGCGCTAGTAATTTCGCAGCATGGCAAATTGCTAAAGCCATTGGAATCTCAGAAAAAAATTGCTGGAATAGATTTGAATGTATTCAACCAATGTATAATTTAGTAAAACGACAAGCGGAAGTTGAAATTTTACCAATGGCAATTTCAGAAAAGATCGGTGTAATAAATTATTCTCCAACTGGAGGTGGTTTACTTTCTGGTAAATACGGAAAAGATAAACAGCAAAAAAAAGGGCGTTTGATCGAAAACAAAATGTACGAAGCGCGGTATAATGATCCTAAAATGTTTGATATAGCTGAAAAATTTGCACTCTTATCAAAAAAGCTTGGCTACTCTCCTGTTAGTTTAGCCATTGCATGGACTAAAGGCCATCCTGGTATTACATCCCCAATAATTGGTGGAAGAAATACTGAGCAATTAAAAGATTCTATTGATTCTCTTAAAGTAAATATGACGCCAGAACTCAGACAAGAAATATCAGATTTATCAATAGATCCAGCTATAGCCACGGACCGAAATGAAGAAAGCACAAAGCATAATTATGGTCAACGGTAAGTAGAAAAAATAAGTGGTGGCTCGGGACGGAATCGAACCGCCGACACAAGGATTTTCAGTCCTCTGCTCTACCAACTGAGCTACCGAGCCTACCAAATCGAAAGCGAAATTAGCCGAAATGAATAGGCAGTTACAAGCAGTATTCTTTAAAATCTAATTAAAAAGATAGGCAATATTAACGAAGAATTTTTTTGCATCAATATCTTCTAACACACTTGATGGCGCATAGGAATCAGCAGAAGTTTTTTGCCAATTTGCATTCAAAACGGTAACATTTAACATAATATCGGAACTGATTGGCATCCCAATGCCAAAAGATATTGTTTCAGTTGCCTCTTCTTGCATTTTAGATTTTTCTGGAGAGGGGATTTCATTATATCCAGCGCGAATGTTTACACCGAAACTGTCAGATATTTTTAATAAATACTCAAGGCCAAGCTTTGCTTGTATCGTAAGACCATAGTCTTTTGCTATGTAAATATTTTCAGTTTGAAAATAATCGTAATCATCGGATGAGACTTCTAAACCTTTCAGATTGAATTTCGTATTTGACCAATCTTTCATTCTGATGCCAGTTGTAAAAATTAAATTATTTATCCTGAAAGCAGCGCCAAGGTCTATAGACATAGGAATTTTTAATTGATAAGCATAATAACCATTTTCAATCACACCAAACTCTTCATTGTTATCAAATATCATTGTCTCGTCAGTTGCATGTTGCTCTTCAACATTTAACTTCATTGGTAAAAATAGCCCTAAACCAAATTGTAAATTATCAGAAATAATTGCCTTTATCCCTCCGACTATATGCCAAGAACGAATACTGGTGATGAGAGTTTGTCGTAAATCATATGAGGAAAAATCTGAAGGATATTGATTATAAATATCATTTACATCGCTTTGACCAAATAGAAAATTATAATCCTCTTTTCCAGAAACCCTAGAAATAGATAACCCCCCAGATAAATTTTCAGCTAAAGCAATTCCAAAAGAAAGAGTCCAAATGTCAACTGAGCCAGTACTCGCAATAGTCTCATCTCTATTCACATCTTTTGAAAAAGGAATATTATTTCCATTGATAGGAAAAGTAAGTGCGTTATCAATATTACTAAAACCTGAAAAAGACATCAGTGCATCATAGTGTAAAATTCTATTAAACCCAAATCCAAGAACAAGACTTCCTCTTATAGTTGGAACAGGAAAGGTAAAGCCAAAACCATTCAATCGGCCCATTCTAAGTGGATTCTCCTTTAATTGTCCAAAATAAGTGGTATTGTTTGAATAATGTAAATTATGCGTTTCTACATAAAGAGCTCCACTTTTCATACTTGCAAGTCCAGCAGGATTCCAATACATGCCGGAAGGATCATTGCTAAGAGCAGTATATGAACCTCCCATCGATAATGATCTTGCTCCATATCCGATCTCATTCTCTAAAAGATGGATAACTTCAGAAGCCGATTGAGGCCTAACAAAAGACCCAATAAAAAAAATGCAAATAATTATTCGCACTCTCACTATCATGCTCTAAAAAAAATTCTGAAAAAAATCAGTTTCTTCTGGTAGTTCGTCTTCCGCCGCTTGAAGATGAGCGTGAAGACCCTGAAGAGCTAGAGGAAGAGGAGCCATATGAACGAGAAGATGAACTCTTTGAACCAGAATAAGATGATGAGCTGCTTTGCGAGGAGGAATTAGAAGAGTTTGCATTTCTACTAATGTTCAATCTTGTTCTAGCTTGTTGAGTACGCTGCTGTAACATTCTTTTATTAAATTGCCTGAGTTCCTCTTCGCCCACTGGAACGAACATTGAATATCCACCTATAGTATAATTATAACCATATGGATTGTATCCATAGCTATTATAATAATTTCCCCCATATCTATCATATGGATTATACATGTAGTATGGATTATAATAACTATTATAACCAACAGAATTAGAATAAAAAGGACTAAACCTATTCTGCATAGATGAAAAGGCTAGTGGCATACCAGAGCCTTCATCCTGAGCATACCGTGAAATATCTGGACGGAGTACTGCATCAGAGTGATCGCTATAGAACTCCTGCTCTTCATGAACGATATTCGGGTCAGGATAGAACATGGCTAATTGCGTATAACAACCCTGTAAAAAGATTGATAAAGCTAAGCCAATGATTAAAACTGCGATATTCCTTTTCATGAAAAAACTTACAAAGATTTATTTTTATATCAAACTAGAAGCATTGAGCCTTATTTTTGTATTCCAGCCAAGTCAAACAAGAATGCATATTCTAAAGCAACTTCTCTATATCTTCTAAAACGGCCAGATTTTCCACCATGCCCAGCATCCATATTCATATGCAAATATAAATTATTTTCTCCAGACCAATACTCTCTAAGTTTTGCAACGTATTTTAATGGCTCCCAATACTGAACCTGAGAATCAAAAAAGCCGGAAGTAACAAGCATGTTTGGATATTCCATCTTGGCAATTTGATCATACGGAGAATAAGATAGCATATAATCATACAATTCTTTGTTCTCAGGATTGCCCCATTCATCCCATTCGGCAGAAGTAAGAGGGATAGTGGCATCTAGCATTGTAGTTATCACATCAACAAATGGAACTGCTACTATGGCTCCTTTCCAAAGATCAGGATCCATATTTACTACGGCGCCAATCAATAATCCTCCAGCACTTCCTCCTTCAATAAAAAGATGATCGGAGTTAGTATATCCATTCTTAATAAGATATTTACCTGCATCTATAAAGTCATAAAAAGTATTCTTCTTATTTAGCATCTTTCCATCATCATATGATTTTCTACCATATATCTGACTCCCTCTCACATGGGCAATCGCATAAACAAATCCTCTATCCAGCAAGCTTAAGCGAACAGAGCTAAAATATGGGTCTCTTGTTGAACCATAAGATCCATAAGCATATAACAAGAGATTTTGTGGCGAATTATTTTTTTTCAATGATTTGTTATACACCAATGAAATAGGGACTTTTTCACCGTCTCTAGCAATCGCATATAATCTTACTGATTCATAATTTTCCTGATCATAACCGCCAACCACTTCTTGCTGCTTCATTAGAGCCAATTCCCCAGTATCCATATTATAATCGTAAGTAGAGCTAGGCGTTACCATGGAAGTATAACTATAGCGAAGCACATTAGTATTGAATTCTCTATTTGTTGATATTCTAGCAGTAAAAGTACTTTCACCAAAATCCACGAATTCATCTTTTCCTGTTTTTTGATGAATGATCCTTAGTCCTCTCAGGCCATCTTTTCTTTCATTAAGAACGAGATGATCCTTAAAGATCTCCATGTCAAGTAAATGCACGTCCTCTCGATGCTTGATCACCTCTTTCCATTTTGATTTATTAGTATTAGCAATCGACGCTTCCATCAATCTATTATTTTTAGCTTTCCAATTGGTAATGATATAGAATTTATCATCATAATGATCTATAGAGTACTCGTGCTCAATGCCTCGAGGTGTAAAATTCTTAAATTGTCCATCTGGCTTATTGGCATTTAGAATATGATAATCGCTTACAAGTGTGCTAGAATTATAAATAATAATGAATTCACCGGATTTTGATCGATACACTCCATTGTAAAATGTGTCATCTTTTTCGTGAAAAACTAGCTCATCTTTCTTTGAGGTAGACCCTACCTTATGGCGCCATATCTTTTCTGAAAGTAGTGTTGTTTCATTCTTTGATGTATAAAAAACTGTCTTATTATCATTAGCCCAGGCTACATTACCAGAAGTATTTGAAATTGCATTAGATACAATCTCTCCAGTTAGAAGATTTTTAAAACTTACCGTATAAATCCTTCTGCTCACAAAGTCAGTACTATAGGCTAGCCATTCATTATTTGGGCTTATGCTCCAGCCGCCCACTGCGAAGTAGTCCTTGCCTTTTGCTAAAATGTTCTGATCCAAAAAGATCTCTTCTTTAGCATCCAGTGAACCTTTTTTTCTGCAATTGATAGCATATTCTTTACCTGGCTCATATTTAGTATAATAATAATAGCCATTGCTAAAATAGGGCACAGATGTATCATCTTTCTTTATTCTACCAACGATTTCATCAAAAAGCTTATCTTGAAATTTTGCAGTATGGCTCAACTTGGTTTGAGTATATTCATTTTCTTCATCAATATAATCAACCACCTCCTGGGTTTGCGTATCATAATTTTCCGCTGATTTCTGATCATCGGTTAATCGCATCCAATAATAATCATCAACTCGACGATCATTATGCTTAATCATTTCAAAAGGTTTCTTGTTAGCAATCGGAGGGGTAATGGGTTTTTTCATACAGCCTATTATTAAAGTTAAAATTAAAAAAGATAGAATTTTTTTCATGAATAACTCGATTCTTATATTATAAAAATACTGCTATTAGTTTAATGAATTACGAATAATAAATTTGAGAGATTTATTATTACCAGCCTATCCCATAATCTTCACCGTGATTTGATGACCCTCCCCACATAGTGCCATTTTTTTGGTCAAACCAAATTGCATTTATTGGGCCTGATGTTAATGCGCGCGTAACAACAGTATAGCCCTTAGCTCGTAAATTTTTTATCACCCATGGCGGGGTATCATCGCGCACTACAAGGCGCCCGGATTCCTTGCTATGTGTGCCAAAAGAACTGTACATCTGATAACTATTGATATTTGCAGCTTCTGCCGCTTCTTGAACATTCATATCAAATTCAACCATGTTTAGAAAAAATTGTAAAAGATTTTGGTCTTGTGTATCGCCCCCTTGAACAGCAAAAGATAGAAAAGGTCGACCATTTTTAATTGCAAAAGCAGGAGTGAGAGTTGCTCTTGGTCGCTTGCCTGGCTCAATCACATTATAAGGGTTCTCATCATTGTATAACACGAAACTTTGCGCTCGCTGACTTAATCCAACTCCAGTATTCCCAGCAATTACCGCCGGAATCCATCCGCCACTTGGGGTAATAGATACCACCCATCCACTTTTATCAGCTGCTTGAATTGTAGTAGTTCCCACATTAAATTCTGTTTCCAAGGCTGAAAAGTCTTGACTGCCATCCTCAGGATTAAGCCGTTTATTGTTGTCTCCCCAATTTTTTAACAGATCTAAATATGGATTTTTGCCGCCCCTTTGAAACTTATAAGGATTACCAGGCTTGACCTGGGGATCATTCTCATCGTAATTCAATTCTTTGAGCCGTGAAAGAGCATATTTTTTTGAAAGTAATCCAGTAATAGGTTCTTTTGGAGGAAAATAAGGATCGCCATAATAAAAATCGCGATCAGCAAAAGCCATATTCATTACCTGGTATATCGTATGAATATATCTAGTAGAATTATAACCCATTGATTTCAAATCAAACTCTTCAAGCATATTTAAAGACTGTAACATGGCAGGTCCTTGCACCCAATGAGTTAATTTATAGACATTTATTCCTTTATAGTCAATGGAAACTGGCTCCTCAAGGATCACCTTCCATTCAGATAGGTCTTCTTTAGTGATAAGGCCGCCCTGTTCTTGAGTGGACCGTGCTATCTCTTCTGCTATATCTCCACGATAAAATCGATCATTAGCTAAATAAATTGCTTCTTTTCTAGATTTTCCGCTATTTAATGCTTCTTGCTCAGTATCGATCAATTTTTTTAAGGTATTATATAGGTCACTTTGAACAAATATCTCACCAGGGTTTGGAGCAGACCTATCGCCAGAATTAGTAAGAAAAATCTTCTTAGAATATGGCCATTCAGCGATCCTTTCCTTATGCCTTTCAATGGCATTTGCAGCTTGAGCTTCAATTGGATATCCTTGCGCCATCTCCATGGCAGGGGCAAGAACCTCCCGCAATGATAAGGAGCCAAATTCAGCAAGCATAGTCATTAATCCTCCGGGAGTCCCGGGTGTTACTGCTGCTAGAGGTCCATACTGTGGTGGGTAATTAAGCTCTTTATCTTTATAAAATTTAGCAGTGGCACCACTGGGCGCTACTCCTAGCGCATTTATACCTATTACCTTCTTTGTGATAGGGTTATATATCAAAGCTTGAGTTTCTCCACCCCAGCTCAACACATCATACATAGTACATGTCGCGGCCAACATTGCACAAGCTGCATCAACAGCATTCCCACCCATTGAAAAGATTCGTGCACCAGCAGTGGCACCCATTGGCTTTCCAGTAATCGCAATCCAATCTTTTGCATGAATTACAGGCTTGACGGTTTTTTGTGCATATGCGCTTATCAATGAAAATGATAATAAAAAAATAAATTTTCTCATACGATCATCCTTTATTTATGCTTTCTGCTCTAAATGAATATCTCGCTTTTGAAACGATTTTATTAGGATCCTTTCTAAAATCACGTTGCTGATCTAAAGAAAGTTCAGAAAAATTCTTACATTCAATCGAACAACACCCGCTATATTCTTCTTTGCATGCAATGCACTGAATAAAAAGAACATGACAAGCGTCGTTATTACAATCTAAATGGGTATCTGATTGAGCTCCGCATTGGTAGCATTTTCCAATTATATCCTCAGTGACCCGTTCTCCCATTCTCGCATCAAAAACAAAATTCTTTCCTTTAAATTTAGAGCTTAAATTCTTTTTTTTCACCTCATGAGCATATTTTATGATTCCTCCAGAAAGTTGATATACATCCTTAAATCCACTATGGAGTAAATAAGAGCTAGCTTTCTCACAACGGATACCTCCAGTGCAATATAGTAAAACTGGATCTTCTTCATGTCCTTTTAATAGATTTTTTACTTCCGGTAGTAGCTCATTTGATTTGCTTACATTAGGAGTTATAGCTCCAGTAAATTTACCCACTTCGCTTTCATAATAATTTCGCATATCAACTACAATGGATCCTTTTTGATCTATCTTACGATTAAATGCCTTTGAGTCCAAATGTCTTCCTACAATGTTCATATCATATTCATCAGCGCTTACATTATATGCTACGATCTCATCCTTTTCCTTAATGGTAAGCTTATAAAAAGAATTACCATCCTCAATAGCAATCTTCATTGGAATCTGCTTTAACTCATTAAAAGATTCTATGCTATCTATGAATATATCCCAATTATGCTCAGGAATGCTGAACTGAGCATTTATCCCTTCCTTAGAAATATAGATCCTTCCTAATACTTTTAACGCAGACCACGCTTTGTATAGCTGGTCTCTTAAAGAGCTTGGATCGTCAATTGCTATATACCTATAAAAAGAAGATGTGATCCGGTTAAATGGTTCAGAAAGAAGCTCTTTTTTTAACTCTGCTCGATTTTTCTTATTATATAAATATTCTTTCTTCATCAAAATAAAAAGGGATGATTTTCACTTTAAACCATTACGCCATACATTGATCATAATTCCTTGTTAGTCAAATTCAATACCAGAATATCCTGGCATGGTGTCGATCAACTCTTTGCCCATAAGAATGCTTGGCGTATAAAACCCTTTATGCCCATGCTCGTTTAATAAATATTCAGCAATATGGATAGTCCCCCAAGCGGTAACAATATAGCCATCCGCTGAACAAAATCTCCCTACGACCTTTTTTCCATCGCTATTTGTAACCTCGCCCCAAAAATATGATTTCGACTGAGAGCGTTGATCGGCAGATGAAGGGCGCCATACTTTATCAATTCTCCCTTTTATAAATCGCATGATCCAATTGACCTTCAATAAAGGCAGCAACCATCTTTGTCTGCGCAATTTTTTAATAGATCTAGAAGGCCTTGCAAAATAAAATTCAATATTTGATATACCAGTGCTATGGTATGCAGTATAGACGTCTGCCCATGGGATGGTCATTGTGCTAATGGGGCCATAACCAAAATCAACCTTACGGTCCTTATAAGCCAAGGGCACTTTCTTCATAATGCCATTCTCTCTAACCTTTCCTCCTAAAGCAAGACCTTCAACAGCTGTTTTTGCCGTGCCCTTGCTGCTTCGAGAGCCTTTGGTGGCCCAAGCCATTTTTAGATGGGTTGCGTCTGGACATTTTTCTTTTAAATATGCAGCCAAACAATCCGTAGGGATCACATCTGATCCTACGCCAGGACATAATACAACATTGGAAGCAAGAGCTTCTTGGTCTAAACTATTGGCAAGTTCATAAACAGCGATCTCCCCAGTAATATCTATGTAATGCGCTCCTGTTTTAATACATGCACGCATCATCTTTTCCGCAGTTTGAGAAAAAGGACCAGCGCAATTTGCCACCACAGAAAGTCCTTCGATATGATTTACTATTTGATCTACGGTCTTCAAATCAAATATGATAGATTCGAAGTTGTGCTCTTTGGCTAAAGCCTTAACATCGCTAGACCTTCCTGCAAGGATTGGGGACAAACCCTTAGCAACAGCTTCTTCTACTACCAATCTGCCAGTGTAGCCATTGGCTCCATAAATCATCCATTTTTTATTATTCATAGCAGAAGATTATGAAGGGATGATTAAATATAAAATAAAAATGATAAAAAACGCTAATCGATCTCCATGTCTCCGCCCATATCCATACCTTCTCCTCTTCCTTGTCTGCTATAACGGCTCTTATCCTCCATTTTTCCAAATCGATATTCTATTGAAATTCGAATATTTCTGCTTTGCCATTTTCGATCTGAAAATTGAGACCAATCATCTATTCCATCATTATTAAAGTCCCCTGCAGTAGAAAAAGAAAAACCGGTCATATTAAAAGGATCACCAAGATTCAGAGTGACATTTAATCGGTCATCCATAAATTTTCTTTTAAGCGACATAGAAGAAAAGCTAAAATCATCCATTCTCCCAATCGCTATATCTCTAGCAGGGCTATAGAACATAAAGAACATAAATTCAGTCTTTGGATTAATATTCCACATAGAAGTAAATCGAATTCTTTGGCCTTGAGAAGTTTTATCATAATCGGAACCAAATAGATCGGAATTGATCTCATCCCAATAAATACTACCAGAGAGCATTAGCCTTAATTTCTTACCTAAAGTACCAACGGCATTGTATTCAATTCCTTTGGTTTTTTGCTCTTCAATATTTTCATATGTAGCTATTGATGTCCCATCTTCATTCACTACTTTATGGCGAGTGATCTCATCGGTTGTGTAGCGATAATATCCTCCTAAATTCAAGGAAATCCCTTTAGAGAATCTCCCAAAATTAACTTCATAGGAATCGGTATATTCCGGCTTTAAGAATGGATTCCCTTTTCGAAAGTTTCTGCTATCTTGGCGAGAAATAAAAGGGTTCAATTGTCTTGAACGCGGCCTATTCACTCGCTTAGAATAACTAGTTTGGATTTGCAAGAATTGTGGCGCTCCAAAAGAAACTGATAAACTAGGGTAAAAACTAGCATAGGGATTCTCAAATTTTTCATTGGTATTCTTAAGCTCTGAAAACATAGTTACGGTCTCATATCTACCGCCACCATTCACATTAAAAAGCCAAAGATTTCTGCTATACTGTACATAGGCTGCATGAACATTCTCATCATAAACAAATTCATTGCTATATTCATCATCTTTCACAAAGTCACTAATATCACTGTCAAATAAATAAGACAGCTGTGTATCCCCCCTATTATTAGTTTTACTTGATAGGCCAAATTCAAACTTGGATCCTTTTTCTAAAGGACGCACATAATCAAGTTGAAAATTCATGCTCTTATTGTTTCCATTGTTTCCATCAAGGGCTTTATTTAATTGAACATTGCTAGTAATCGGGTCATTGTAATATTCATTTTCACCATCATTGAGGCCATCTGATATTCGTAAATAAGAAGTAAGTTTATGCTTAGGGTCTTTAAACTTCTTATCATAGCTCAGATTAAGATCGTAACCATTTCTATCGCTATTATTATCAGTTAATCGATAAAATTTCTTTTCGTCTGGTCCAATATCCTTAGTAAATGTCTTCCCCTCGCTTTCTCTTCCACCATTACTTAAAGTCGCGGACAAGCCAAAGGATTGTTTTGGATCTATAAAATATTCAAAGCCAGTCTTAAGAAATAAACTAGGGCCACCCGAAGTAGACTTTGAGGTCTGATCAAGCGTATTTGTATAATTGGAAAAATTAGTAGTCCTAGTGCTTATACCAGAGGACTCTCTCATGCCCTCTCTAGTACCAAGATTAACAAAAGTATTAAATGCAGTGGTTCTATAGTTAACCTGACCAGATAAATTAGATCCACCTATATTATCCCCACCGGTGTTGATGTTTCCATTGAATCCTGCAAACTTATTTTCTTTTAATACAATATTGACGATTCCGGCCATTCCTTCAGGGTCATATTTAGCCCCAGGATTTGTCATGACTTCAATGTCTGCTATGTTTGATGAGGGAATACTTTGCAATAATGACTTAATGTCTCCTCCAGCAATACTTGATGGTTTTCCATCGATCATTAGATTTACATTAGAGCTTCCTCTTAAACTTACGTTATCATCAGGGTCAACCTCTACTCCTGGCACTTGACGTAATGCATCAATAGCATTACCTCCAGTTGTAAGTGAATTTTTTTCTACACTAAAAATGCGCTTTTCAGCAGTCTGTACAAACAATGGCCTTTCTGCCTCTACGTCAACTCCAGCCATTTGAAGCGTTGTTTGTGCGATGGATATCGTTTCAAGATCATATGTGGTCTTGTTATCGCCGTAAGGAAGGAAAGTAAAAGGGCCAAGCTGCTTTTTCTTGTAGCCGATATATTCAACAACAACGCTATGCCTGCCAAGAGGAATCTCCTTAACATAAAATTCCCCTTTTTCATTTGAAATGCCACCAGTCATGATGGTACTACTTCTGGCATTAACAATTGAAATTGATGCATAAGGGATTGGGCTTGT
>Ga0066856_10000369_pt1 | contig 16674 bp, 17 predicted proteins | sample ETNtaG_5_FD_65605 | JGI IMG/M metagenome (GOLD analysis project Ga0066856, IMG submission 65605) | Marine microbial and viral communities from oxygen minimum zone, Eastern Pacific Ocean - ETNP201406SV205 | ecosystem: Environmental > Aquatic > Marine > Oceanic | place: Pacific Ocean: Eastern...
ATGAAACGCCATACAACCAAGAATGGAATGCACAGAGAATCACTGGCTGAATCGAGTCATGATGCATGGATACACCTCTATAGAAGCGGCCCTTACACTCGTGAAAATCAAATCTCATACTACCTTGAAGGAGAATTGGCGATCATGTGTTTGGATGTGGAATTACAAAAGCGAAGCAAAGGCACATACGGGGCTTGTGACCTGATGGCAGAACTTTGCAGGCGCTATGCACTCGAATACGATTCAAGCGACCAAGGTGGCATTGATTACAAATCACTTCGATCCACGCTCAAAGAGGTACCAGGGGGCAAAAGTATGGGGCCGTACTTGGATAGATTGGTCCATAACAGGGAAGTACCGGATCTCGCTAAAGCAATGCGATTTTTCAGATTGAGAATTGACCCCGAAAAGCCAGAAGCGCCATCAAATGCATGGCTTGGGGTTGGATTAAGGGAACAAAAGGGAAAGGTCGTGATTACAACCTACCATACTGGCTCGCCGCTTCGAACAATAAGTCAAGTCGGCGACGAATTAATCGCCATTGATGGACTTCGAATTAATTCCTCATCTCATCTCGCATCTCTACTGAAAGGGCGACAAAACACGGAGATAGAGGTTCATTTTGTCCATGAAGGCACCCTTGTCAGTGCACAGGTCAATTTACCCCACCCGCCGCAACATGGCATTAAGTTGACCGGTAAAGGAAACGATGCATGGAGGTCTTACATTAAGACGCGTCAGGTCCATGATTGAGCGGCTCCAAGAGTACATCCAGTGGTATGAAAATCGGAGGAGTGTCCTCTGCAAGTGTGTGCCTACTGGTCTTTGGAGGAAACACTTCATCAGATAAGCTCATTTCAATGACCTCTTCCTTGGAAAGACTCGATCTTCCCGAAGCGGGCCATACATCCACACTGATCTCTTCATCCCCTAGATAATCAACGCATAAGGCTGGAACTCGATTCAAGCCAAGTTGTACCGCAATTGAATGACGGTGATGTCCATCAAGAATAGCTCCTGTCCTTGAATCTACAATCAGGGGTTTTGTATATCCACCCCAACGTTGCGTCATTTCAAGCAACTTGTCCCGATTACGGGCTTTTACCTCTTCATGGGGCTTGAGCCAACTTAACGGTACGAGTTGAACATCTTCCTCTGACCATTCCATATCCCTCGGAGCAGCCATTAAGGCATAATGGTTTTTCAACCGTGGGCTCTCGTTGATAGATTGGGACGCCGATGGTCAAAGGCCGAGAGATTCAATTTGGAACGGAAGCTGACATTGAAGGTCGGCCATGTCCTGATTCCTTGTCCGAATGGATTGATGGTCTTCCTGAAGACCTAATTGAAATTGTAAACAAGCTCGCCAACTCCGGATTTGGCGCTTGGACAGTTGGGGGTTGCGTAAGAGACGCCTTACTGGGAGCGCCTATTGGAGACATTGACCTTTGTTCGTCCTGCCCTCCGGAAATGGTCATGGAGATATTCGGGACGGACGCAATACCAACTGGAATTCAGTTTGGAACCGTTACCATCAAGGGAAGAAACCAGCATTATGAACTTACCACACTGCGTAGCGAAGGGGTCTATCGGGATGGACGTAGACCCGAACAGGTACAATGGGGAAATTCGCTGTTGGAAGACCTCAGCCGACGGGATTTTACAATTAATTCAATGGCCATTGACCTCGCTCGCAAGAAACTGTATGACCCGTTTGATGGGTTGGTTGACCTCTCAGAACATACCATTCGAGCAGTCGGCGACCCAATGCAGCGCTGCGATGAAGACGGGCTTAGAATTTTCCGAGCATACCGATTTTTGGATCGTGGTAATTTAGGACTTTGGAACCTCAATGCGGAACTCCATGCCGCAATGCAATCAAAACAACCGATATTGTCAAAGGTTGCTATTGAGCGTAAATGGACCGAATTACAGAAAGTTTTGATGGGCCCTCACGCAGCCTCAGTGCTGAAATTAATGATTGAAGATGGCGCTTTACATCATGTCCTTCCTAACGCCCAATTTGTGAATCCAACCATCTTGTCCCTTTTGGAACAATACACTGATCTAAGCTGGTCCATCAAACATCGTCTTGCTTTCCTCTTGGTTGAATTTGATGGCAAAGAAGTCCATCAATCATTGAAGAGGCTAAAACTTCCAAATACGCTTTTGAAGAACACCTCTGAATTTCACGGCTTCCTCGGACATGTCCCTAAACCTCACTCAGCGGCTCTTCGTGTGTTCCGTTATTGCCTCAAAGAAGATGCTGAATTGCATTTAAAATTCCAACGAATCTTGATTGATGCTTCAATTTCAGTACATGGCTTGGGCCCATTATCCGGTGAAGTGGATGAAATTGCAAGGAAATGGGTGGAATTGAAACCCCAACAAACAACGCATCAATGCCTTGTTGATGGCCACTGGATCATGAACAGAACTGGAATAGAGCACGGAATAAGGCTTGGAAGATTAAAACAATGGCTGCACCGACTTCAAATCGAACACGACCTTACATCAGTATCGGAGATAGAGATGGAACTAAGTCGCATATCTTGGCAGCACAGTGAGCCGTCAACATGGCCTCAATTACGCTTCCCATGAGGACATCACGGCATCACATTGATGACGGATTGTGTTTTGGAGACCTACATGGCGGAGAAAATATTGCTTCCACCTCGTCCTGCATTTGAAGGTCAAGTTATTTCCTTGAAGCAGAGAATAGAAGACATCAGCAATCAAAATCGTATGGCCCGATTGCTTAATCAAAACTTCAATACATGGCTTAACGGTTCGTCGATGTCTGCTTTGGCCCTCACCCAAGAATTGGATAAGGACAAAGATGGAGTTATTTCTTCAAATGAATTTTCGGAGATATTGGCGAAAATGACCGGAGAGCGACCTCCTGATTGGGTCGTAGACCTGATGTTTTCCTTTGTTGATGCAGATCCTTCTGCAGGTATTCCTGTGGCCAACTGGATGGCTTTTCTAGCTGCAAACGGTCTTGAAATTCCAGACTCTATGTTTGAATTGGACATTCCTCTCGTAGGAACCCTTAGCAGCCAAGGCACAGATTTCTTTGTTGACCAGCCGATGAATCTCAGTGTCAAATTTTCGCTTGACATAGAATCCTATACCATCACGGTTCAACAAGATGGAATTGACCAACAAGAGCAATTTACAACACCGGTGTCTCAGATGGACGAGTCCAGTTATGATACATTCATTTTGGAGCCCGACGAGCCAGGAATCTACACGATTACGCTGTTGATTGATGGAAAGGCCTTGGATTCAATTTCAGTGACAGTGCTCGAAATTGAAGAAGAAGACTGGCCTGAAGAGGAAGAAGAAACCATTGAGGTTGTAGATGAACACACGCCTTTAGCCATCAAAACAGCGCCTTCAAATGAATTTGCATCGTTCATAGAAACGGTAGAAAGTACACGTTTGCGAAGTGAGGCAATGAGCATCATCGGAGGTGCCCCTGCCTATACTCTCAATGGGATTGTAGAGAAAGTCAGCACTACCTTACTTGGCGACAAGGAGTACAAAAATGGAGTTACTGCACATTGCTTATCATCCGAAGGCAATCGCGTGCAAGTGATGATGAAATCCCAGGAAACCGCACCTGCTCTAGCAGGAACAACAGTTTCACTCAAGGTCCAGCCTGTCATGTGGGAAATCGCTGTTCGAGAACTGGTCTGTAAGGAACTTTAATCACTTCAAAGCTCGTGAAATAACGATTCTTTGAACCTCTTGTGTACCCTCATAAATTTGAGTAATCTTAGCGTCCCTAAAGAAGCGTTCAACAGGGAACTCCTTGGTATATCCATAACCGCCGAGAACTTGTATGGCTCGCTCTGAGACCCACATTGCTGTATCACCAGCAAACAATTTTGCCATACTGGCTTCCTTGGAGTGTCGGGGGCCATCTGAATGGTAGTGTTGCTCTTTTGTCCAAGCAGCTTTGTAGACCATTAGACGTGCTGCATCGATTTGAGTCGCCATATCTGCAAGATAGGCCATGATCATTTGATGGTGTGCAATCGGTTTTCCAAAGGCCTCTCGCTCATGAGCATACTTGAGTGCGGATTCGTAGGCACCTTGGGCAATTCCCAACGCTTGGGCAGCAATTCCAATCCTACTGTTGTCCAAGGCATTCATAGCAATAGGGAAACCTCCTCCAACCCCCTTCAAGACATTCTCTACAGGTACTTTGCATTCATTGAGAACCAAGGTACATGTATCGGAAGAGCGGATTCCAAGTTTGTCTTCTTTCTTCCCGACTGAAAATCCTTCAAAATCAGAATCAACAATGAAGGCTGTTGTCCCTCCATGCTTCTTAACACCGTAATCGGGATGGTCAACATCCTTAGCAAAGAGAACAATAATCTTGGCTTGAACCCCGTTTGTAACCCACATTTTCTCTCCAGTAAGGAGATAATGTGTGCCGTCTTCTGAGAGTTTTGCTTTGCAAACCATAGCGGCAGCATCCGTCCCAGCACCTGATTCAGACAGTGAATAAGCCCCCACCTCACCAGCAGCAAGCCTGGGCAAGTACATCTTCTTTTGAGCATCGTTACCATGCAGTGCAATGGTCATCGAACAAAGACCGACATGGACGCAGTACATTACAGCAAAAGACGGGTCAACTCGGGCGAGTTCTTCAATGATGATCGCTTCTGAAACATCATCGACGGGAGATCCACCGTATTCATCGGGTATTGTAATGCTTTGAAGGCCAAAATCCATGAACGCTTCCCATTCCTCGGAAGGTGGTATTTGATTCTGGTCTCGATGCTCAACCGTAGGCGCTAGTACCGTTTCTGCGAAGTCGCGGACCAATTCACGAATCATTTGCTGTTCATCGGTTTCTTGAAAGTTCACGGTTCCACCGTTGGTAGCCAAGATGCCGAGTTTCTTAACCCGTTTGTTTTATTTTGTTTGCAACATTTTCCCTCATCCTTCATATACCACCCACGAGAGCCGCGTCTAAGAGGGAAGACCATGGATGAGGAAATCGTGGAATTTGCTATTGCACACAACCGAAAATATTCGTTGGACCATCTATGGTACCAACAGAAAGACCAGAAATTGATGATTGGAGTAAGCGAGTACATGAAAGTCGAAATCGGCGATGTGCTTCGTGTTATTCTCCCACAAGCTGAAACTGAAATTGACGAAGGAGGGAGTATGTTCTCTCTTTGGACAGCCGACGAGAAAGTTTCGCTTACATCACCCTTTGCTGGAATCATTTCAGATGTTAACGGCGAAGTAGAAATCAGCCCCGACCTTGTCAATGATTCTGCATATGACCACGGATGGATCATTTTACTTGAACCGCACGAACTCAAAATGAATCCGGATGACAAGCAAGTACTGGAAAATCTCTTGGAACCCGATGAGTACGTTGAGTACCTTGCTGAACTTTGATTCACAAACAAGAACATTCAATTTCGTCATCTTCAACGATGAAGGATGATAAACGAACGGTCACTGGTATTGTCATGGACGAACCAATGCTGCGATTGCGGGAAAGTCTCGCTAAAGCCCCCATCATTTGGAAAGGGGATTATCCCTACTTCATTCACCCGATAACAGATGGAGTGCCGAGGATGGATCCCGGTATCCTTCAGGCCATTACCCATCTTTCGCAATCTCGAATCAACTGGTCAGAGGTAGACCTCCTGCTTGGAATTGAAGCCATGGGGCTTCCACTAACTGCCCCGTTAAGTATGGCGACTGGAATACCGTTGGTCATCGCAAGAAAACGTACCTATGGACTGGAGGGGGAAGTGAAAATTGACCAATCCACAGGGTATTCTAAGGGAGCCATGTATCTCAACGACATCAACGAAGGAGAACGAATCGCAATTATTGACGACGTGCTTTCAACAGGTGGAACACTTGAAGCAGTCATTGAAGGGGTTCGAAGAGCCGGTGCCGAGGTATCACACATCATCGCAGTTGTTGAAAAGGGAGATGGATTGAAGCGCCTTCGCTCGTTATATCCCGATATCTCAATACAATCTTTGGTTCGATTGAGAATGGATGGAGAAACCATCATACTCTTGGATGATGATTCCTGAATTTGATGGGTGGTTTCATGAGGGGTGGGCATCGCCGACTACTTGGGGAGACGCATGGACCTGAACCGCCACGACTTCGAATTGGACGAGTTGATGGAGCGTATTCGCACCAATGACAACCGCCTAATTGCACTTCAGGTCCCCGAAGGACTGAAAATGCAGGCCCTTGAGATGATGGACACCATTGAGACTGAAACCAGCGCACAGGTTGTCCTTGCAGCAGACCCGTGCTACGGGGCTTGCGATTTGGTTCATGACAAAATGCAGTTGATGGGCGTTGAACTGGTAGCTCACATGGGCCATTCTCAAATGAACATCGACTCAGGTATGCCAACTCAATTTATCAACGTCACTTACGACGGCGACCCCGAGCTTTCACCGGTCCTTCCATGGCTGAACCAACATCGTGAAATGGCCCAACGAAGAATGAGTCAACAAGAGCAGAATGACGGGCTGACTGAAGAGGAGGCTCAAGAACGATTTATGGATGCAGTTGGCCGAATGGCCCCTCTAAGTGATACCAAACTCGGACTTGTTGGTTCAATCCAACATCTGCACCTCCTACCGGAATTCCATGACCGTCTTGAAAAAGCAGGCTTTGATGTGACGATTCCAATCGGTGGCGCAAGGCTTTCCTTCCCAGGGCAAGTTCTTGGTTGCAACTATTCGGGAGACGATCCTAGCATCGGACATTATCTCTTCTTGGGAAGTGGAGATTTCCACCCTATTGGGCTCGTTCTTCACACTGGAAAACCTCTCGCTATGCTCGATCCATATACAGGTGACGCCGAAGAGATGTCTCTCGAACGCATTGAGCGAATCTTGCGCCAGCGCTTCGGACTCATCATGAGTGTCCAAGACGCGCAAACATTTGGTATCCTAATCGGAGAAAAACCGGGACAAATGCGCCGAACCTTGGCGTTGCGAATGAAGCGCATGCTTGCAAAACAAGGCAAGAAAGGATATCTGCTCGCCTTGGAACATGTTGGGCCCGAATTGATTGACTTTTATCCAGTTGATGCCTTTGTCAACACCGCCTGCCCGAGAATCGCCATCGATGATGCAGTGAAGTATAGAAAACCACTCATCACGCCGTTTGAACTTGAAGTTGCCCTTGGAGAAAAGAAATGGGAACTCGGGTATCAATTCGATGAAATACCTTGAAACGAATGTGGGCAAAACTCCACAATTCACCATTCAAGAGGCGAAAGAGAACCACATCTTTTAGAACGGTAGACATGAGCATTCCCATGTTATGAGCGGATATCTTGACCGAATCGGAGCGGGTTTCATCCTTGCGAATCCTTCCGTTTTGGATTATGACCACCTTCCTGATGAATTGGTTGGCCGTGAGGAAATTAAGCAAGAGCTCGCCTCTAAATTCGCTGCTATCGCATCTCCGGAAGGGGCTTCCAGAGCAGTCATTACAGGGCCTGTGGGTTCCGGCAAAACAGTACTTGCAAAAACCTTCTGTCGTGATTTGGTTCGTCACCTGGCAGGGAAACGAAATATTGAGGTCGCTCATGTCAATTGTCGGAATGCTTCTACGAGCATGCGTGTCGCTCAACGTATCCTCCATCAATTGGATCCTGGCCATCCCGACCGAGGGCTTTCTATGGGTGAATTGCTGTTGAGTTTGAGGAAGATGCTACGTCGTTCATCAACCCACCTCGTGGTCGTTCTTGACGAAGTGGATCATATGCTACGACGTTCGGGAGATGAACTGCTCTATCAGTTACTAAGAATAGATGAAGACCAGCAAGGCGCTGGAACTCTTTCACTTATTTTGATCAGTCAAGAGCAGGTACTTGATGTACTGGAAACTGCAGTACTTTCTAAATTTGGTAAAACCAACCATATTCGAATCCCACCTTACACAAAAGAAGGATTGGAAGCAATTGTTAGGCAACGCGCAGAGGATGCTTTGGTACCTGGAACTTGGAACGATGCAATCATGAGGCTTTTGGCGGAGAAAGCAGCGCCAAGTGGGGATGCACGAATGGTCATTGAACTCCTGAGCAGTGCCGTTGAGCGTTGTGAATACCGTCAAGATGCACATTCTGAGCGTAAAATCAGCATCGAAGATGTCCACGCATTCAATGACAATCTCGCTCTTGACACATCAACAAAGATTGAGCAAGTGGATGATTTGCCACCTCAGACAATGTTAGCATTGCTGGCGATCTGTAGGCGATTAAAAACCCAAGAAACCATGACGATGGGCGATGTTGAAGGGCTTTATGCAGTAGTTTGTGAAGAATACGAACAAAACGCCAAAAGCCATACGACCTTGTGGAAATATGTCAAAGCCATCGAGAGTGAGGGGCTCATTGAATCGCGGGTGGCAACGGTTCCCGGCGGAAGGGGCCGTACAACGCATCTGAGCATGCCTCATTACCTCCCCGCAGACCTTGCAAGCCGGTTAGAATTACTTCTTCCGAAGCGATTGCGATGAATTCCAAGCCAATGCACCATACGATGGGGCTAAATACGGGTCGTTAGTCCGAACATCTCGTAGAGGTGCTCGAATGTCCGGCAAAAACCAATCCGAATTCATCGCAGTAGTCAACGATACCAACCCGAAAAACGGTGGAAAATCGTACTCATTGAAGATTACAGGCAACAACCACGCTCAAATTCTAGGAAAGCGCATCGGCGATGTCGTTGATGGAATCTTTGTTGGAGAAGGCGAACAAACACTTTCCGGTTACAAACTTGAAATCACCGGAGGGTCTGACAAAACTGGAACGCCTCTCCGAAAGGACTTGGAGGGTGGCTCCCGACAATCCATCCTCGTAACACAATCAACCGGTTACAAAGGGCAAATCGTCGTCCACAAGAAAAAGGGCGGAGACAAAAAGCGATTCCGTTACAAGCCTGACGGACTACGCCGACGACGCACATTCCGTGGCAACACCATCACTCAAGACACACGTCAAATCAATTTGAAAGTTGTTGAATCCGGCAAGAAGCCGCTCAACACCATTCTTTCCGCTGAAGCAGAGGAAGCATCGGAGTGAACCCCGAGAGGGATTTCGTAACAATGGAGTGAGGGAAGCATGGCAAGAGAGCTTCCCGCACAACCCGAAGTCAATATTGGTCTTGTTGGCCATGTTGACCATGGAAAGACGACCTTAACTCAAGCACTCTCCGGAGTGTGGACTGATACGCACTCAGAGGAACGAAAGCGTGGAATCTCCATAAAACTCGGATATGCAGATACCGCGTTTTACAAGGATGACAAAGGCCAGTATTACGCAACAGGAAAGCGTCCTGACGGGACAAAAGATGTCAAAAAGGAGCTTGAGCGAGTTGTCTCATTCGTTGATGCTCCTGGTCACGAGACGCTTATGGCCATCATGATCACAGGTGCTTCGATTATGGATGGTGCAATGCTCATGGTTGCAGCAAACGAAAGTTGCCCTCAACCGCAAACGAGAGAACATCTCATGGCGCTTGAGATTGCAGGAATTGAAAATATCGTCATTGTACAAAACAAAATTGACCTCGTAACGAGGGATAGAGCCATTGAATCTCATAAGGAAATCACAACATTCCTCAAGGGAACCATCGCAGAATCCGCACCAATTATCCCTGTATCAGCACACCATGATGTCAACCTTGACATTCTAATCCAGGCCATTGAGGCAACAATACCCACTCCAGACCGTTCAAAGGACAAACGCTCGATCATGCATGTGGCCCGATCGTTTGATATCAACAGGCCAGGAACCCGACCAGGTAAACTACGAGGTGGAGTTATTGGAGGCAGTATTGTTGAAGGAGAGTTCAAGGAAGGAGATGAAATTGTCATCGGTCCAGGACGTAAAATCGAAAAAGGCAACAAATCCACTTGGGAACCTATTGAAGCCGTTGTTAGCAGCATGCAAGGTGGTGGGAAATCCCTGGATTTAATGCATGCAGGCGGGTTGTGTGGAATGGCAACGTTGCTTGACCCCTCAATAACGACTGCAGATAACCTCTCTGGCCAAGTAGTGGCACGTAAAGGTGAACTCCCTGAAGTCCATAACGCTCTAAGCATCAGCGTGAATCTAATGTCTCACATGGTAGCCGGAGAAGGTGAAGTACCTGAAAAGATTCAACCGCTACGAAACAATGAGATGCTGATGCTTAATGTTGCTACAGCAACATCGGTTGGCGTAACTCGTAACGCAGAGAAACACCGAACCAATCTTGATCTCCGACTTCCAATTTGTGCAGACAAAGGACAGAGAATCTCTCTTTCCAGAAGAATTGGCTCACGGTGGCGCCTAATAGGCTACGGAACCATAGAATGAGGCGAGATGATGCAGCAGGTGCTCATAGACGCCTGCGGATGGGTCGCTTGTATTGATGCAAAAATTAACATCGAGCATGAGATTGAACGCCTTATTGGACCTTGTGAATGGGTTCTCATTCCCGAAGTTATTGATGAACTGAAGGTACTTGAAACAGAGCGCTCTCCTGCCAAACGATTGCTGCTTTCATTGCTTGAAGCGAAAGCGGTAATACAAACCAACGAAAACCAAACACTCACCCATACCGATGATATTCTTTTTGAGATGGCAAGCACACTTCAATGTGCGACTCTAACGGTTGACACAGAACTCAAGCGACGTCTTTACAAGAAAAATCTTACAGTTATTGAAGTTAGGAAAGGAAGCAGGCTTCACCTTCTTGAATCGCTATAGAAAGAATCACGGCAAAGTGAAAAGGACATCGTCACCGTGTCCATCCAGCCATCGTAACTTCACGCCGGCATCAATCCAAGCATGTGCATAATTTATCGCTCCAAAGGCACGAACCAAATCCCCGATACTTAGGAAATGTTGAGCGTCCGAAGCATAATCATCAGCCATTCGCAACATTACGGAAAGATGTTCACCCTCTTTTGAAGGCGGCTCCACCAAAGGTGTAGCCTTTGCTCGTGCTCTTTTTGTAATGTCAAGATATTTCTCAACGCGTTCAACTGATAGCGTATCTGGAGATTCTTTCATTCGCCCCCCTCCTTTTGACGACTTAACAAACGACGAGCGTCCTCAGTTCTTCCCAGCGATTCATAAAGCTCAATGGCAAGCGATAACTTTCCAAGATCTTCTGCTTCCTGTGCTCTGATGAACAATTGACGGCGTTCGTCCCAGTTACGAGCCAATGCTGCCTCTGCTGCTGCTTTGTATCGACCTTGTCGTTCTGCTTCGGAAAGGTGTGGTGCAGACCATTTTCTAACCAATCCGTTTCTTGTCGCTGTAGCCATAGCATCGGGAGTGCACAATACAAGCAAATCTCCCAAGTCCATGTGTAGGCCCAAAGGCTCTGAGTCCTCATCGTCCTGTTCATTGGGTAGGCTGAGCGCATGAAGGTTGCCTTCAATACCTAAAACCCACCAACCGTCTCCGCTGCGTACCGCTTCCATGGGCTCAATTGATTCGTGCTCAAGATGTTCGAGTTGATCCCAACCAAACGGATGAGGCACGCCCTCCCAAATTCCACCGTCTCCACTTTGAAGCAAGAGCCGCCCTTCCGTAAGTGCTGAACACCAACTCCATGAACGGTCCTCTAATTTTCTCTTCCTATCGTCTCCTGTTAGCCGCCCACACCACAAATATCCATCTGGGTCTTGCCACAGAAGGTGCTCTCTGTCAAGCCATCCAACAAGTCTCCGAATTGGCCCGGTTTCAACACGACGAATTCCACGTCCTTCCTGAGAGAAGAGATGCAACTGTCCTTGCCTACCAGCAAGAACCCATCCGCCCCCAGGACGATGCGCAAGATCGCTAAAACCACCCGGTGCACTCCTTCCTTCGTGAACCATCCCTCCAGAGGTTGTGTCCATCAAATAGAAGCCATGTGCTGCAAGCATTCCAATGGTTCCTTGCGAGGCTTGTGCTGCATGAACCTTGAACGGTACCTCAACACTCCAACGTTGTTCACCGGATGCTTCGAGCATCGTAAGCTGAAGACCTGCACTAACCAGTAATCCTCCCTCAACAGCAGTTAATGCTGCGATACGACCCTCTGATTGCCAAGACCATGCTATATTCCACTTCATTCAGAATCACTCCTTTGAAACGTTCCCCAAGCCTCTAATTGAGCTCTTGCCATTTGAGTAAGAACATACTTACGATGGCGCCCTACCTTCCTTGCTTGCAAAATACCACCTTTCAATAAGCGGTTGGAAATTTGTGAGAGCCGCGCGCGTTTTATCGATAAGTGAGCGAGTATTTCTTCATCCGAAGGTGAAAAATCCCTCTCATTCGCTTCGCTTACCACGTATGCCTCTGAATGTGAAAGTGATGAGAGCAAATGTTTGTCCAGTGGATGGCTTTCTTTAGGGCCAACGAGTGTTTTGCGGCGTGACTCAAAGAAGTTGATGATGTCAGATGAGGATGACCGAGTGCCACTCGGTGCCTCAAGCGCATGAACCAAACGTGAAATGAGGTTCAATACATTTTCATCTTGGACATTGATTGCCCCGCTTTCATTCAATTCTTCTTTATTGATTGTAGGCTCAACATGCAAGTCATCAGTAGCCAGGAGTTCATCGCTGATGTCATGGTCATCGGACATGAGACCGACCTCATCGTAAATGAGAGCCGCAGATTCTTCTTCTTCGAATTCCTCGGGTACAAGAATTGGCGGACTTTCCTCCGCCACCCAGTATTCATTCCCTTCACTCATTTCCACCTTATGTTGTTGATCGGGTGGGTTCAAATCGGAACCTGGGGCACCGAAACGAGTCCCCATACCTCCTTTGTTACGAGTCACAAGGCCTCCAAAATTACCAGTAGGTGGGGGGAAATATGGTTTTTCTTGAACGCTGGATGCATCGACAATAGGTGTTTCAAACGGAGTGGGTTGTAACGGTTCATCAAGTTCCTGAGCATCATTGAGCGCCCCCATGTCCAAATCAAATAAACCTCCGAAAGCAGATTCTTCTCCGTCAAATACTTCAGCATCACGCTCATTCCAAGGAATTGATGCATCGATTATTTCCTCCACCTCAGGTGAATCAAGACCTTCTTCAAGGCGGTCTACTTCAACATCCGAATGACTCGTCTCCAATGTCTCTTCGTAAGGTGGAGTCATGAGTTGGTCAAGGGTAGATGGGCCATCCCTGACTTCCAATCGAGCAGATGTGTCAAAGGACGGTTCTGCTACTCCCATTTCATTGCCCATACGGATTTGGTCAACAGCATTGCGTAACACCTTGATGATCGAAGCAGGATAACCGTCCGTGTGTTCAAGAATCCTGTTTGCGTCTTGAAGGGTGAAGTCTGAATTCATTGAACCAACTGAAGCAAGACGTTGGTCAACCAATGAGACGACATCCGATGGAGTAAACGGAGAGATACGATGCTCATCAAAAGCCATGGAGAGTTCTTGGGGGAGTTGTTGGCGTTGCCGATAATCGCATACAAGGACCACGAGAGCATTAAGTCGCTCTAAAACAGAAAGGGTGTCACGCAGAGCAACATTGAGCACCGACATATCGCTCGCTGGAACATCAATAACGATCATCGGTAATTTATCGCCAAAGCCATACATTCCATCGACAAGCCCCTTAACGACCTCATCACGGCGGGTTGGAGCTGTGAGGTCGTTAATCTCCATGTACATCGTATCCAGCAAGGCCTTAGCCGGAGCATTTGCTGACAGATGAGAAATGTAAGCAGCCCTGCCGCAATAGGGGACAAGGCAGCGAAGAAGAGAGGTTCTACCCGACCCAAGGGGCCCGACTAACAACACTCTCCGAGAAGACCTTAGCGTGATGTAATTTTTCAATTGCGTAAAGAGAGCCGTTCTACCGATCAATTTCCCGACTTCTCCAGATTCAAGGGGGCGGGTGGAAAATGGGTTTTGAGCGAGTAGTGGCAACCCGTAGAGATTGCTTTCCTTGACCATACAGGGACAACGAATCTCTAGTATATCATCTTTGACCGCCACGGAGGTTTACACATAGCCGTTAGTACATGTTAGACAAGTCACCAAGGGAATGTTTTTTGTCTAATTAACGCACAATTAACGCACAATTAACGCGTTAATAAACCCGTTAATTGCGTTAACAACCAGGTATAAACGGCACATCCTAACCAACGATTCATTGAAGGAAGGGCGCCCTTAGGGACTACTGAGGGAACAGCCCATGCCAGTTGAAAACAGTCGGTTCAAAGGATTCTTTCGCAAATCGGTAGAAGAACGCCGCCAAGCCATCGCAGAAGCCGCTAATCTTGAATCAAAGCATACTGATGCCCTTGCCGCCTACGGGGATTTGGATGAAGAAGCCGCAAACAGGATGATTGAGAACGTAATCGGAACAATGTCACTTCCCGTCGGCGTAGCGACAAATTTCGTTATCGATGACTTGCATTACATCATTCCATTTTGCTTAGAAGAATCAAGCGTCGTAGCCGCAGCCTCAAACATGGCCAAAAGATGCCTAAAAAAGGGTGGATTTCGGACAAATAGCGACGATCCTGTCATGATTGGGCAACTTCAAGTTCTTGAGGTCAAAGATCTCAATGATGCAGAAGAAGCCATTGCAGCCGCTTCCGATGAATTGATTGCCTTTTGCAATGACATTCCATCTCGGATGATTTCCCTGGGCGGAGGATGCAAGGCGATTGAAACACGTCAACTCCCCACACCAATGGGGACGATGCTCATCGTTCACCTTTTGGTTGATTGTCGAGACGCCATGGGAGCAAATGCAGTGAACACAATGGCTGAACGTATCGCTCCTAAAATTGAAAACCTCACTGGAGGAAGGGTGCATCTCCGCATCTTATCCAACCTTGCAGCACACCGTCTGGCCCGCGTTGAAGCCATATTTACTCCTGAAGAATTGGCAAACAATGGATCTCCCGAAGAGGGGCGGAACATCATTGAAGGGATATTGGAGGCCCATGTTTTTGCAGAAGAAGACCCGTTCAGGGCAGCCACGCACAACAAGGGCATCATGAATGCCATCAGTAGCGTCGCTGTTGCATGCGGTCAAGATTGGAGAGCTATTGAAGCGGGATGCCATGCTTGGGCTTCTCTCAATCACGGACGCTATACATCGATGTCAACGTGGAAGAAGGATTCCGACGGCAATTTGGTGGGTTCAATGGAATTACCAATGGCAGTAGGGATTGTTGGCGGGGCATCAAAAGTCCACCCGGTAGCTCAGGCGAACCTCTCGATACTCGGCGTTGAAACTGCCCAAGAATTGGCAGGAATAATGGTCTGTGCGGGACTTGCACAAAATCTAGGAGCACTGCGTGCATTGTCTACAAGCGGAATTCAAGCAGGGCACATGAAACTTCACTCAAAGAACATGGCAGTGAGTGCAGGAGCCATTGGAGATGAGATTGAACTCCTTGCTCAGCGAATTCAGCAACATGAGGGTGTTCGAACACAAACCATGGCCGAAGAATGGCTCGCTGAACTTCGCCAAGGATGATCATTCATCCTCTGAAACAGGCAGAGAGGACTGAATTGTGCCTTCTTCCTCTGTAGTTTCCTTTAGAATTTCTTTGCTATCTCCCAGTTCATCAAGCAGGCCAGAGGATTGCACCTGCTCCCTAAACCATGCCTTGACTTTCTTACGGTCGGTATGAGGACATCCGAACGCTTCTGAAAAACGACGGGTGGTCGATAGACGTCGTGTATTCCCATCTTTCCTGCGGTCAACCATGCCAAGTTGGGCCAATTCACGAACATAATCGTAAGCCTTCTGACCTAAGAGATCAACCAGTCTTGATTGGGGCATAGGTTGATGATAAGCGATCAATGCTGCAGCCTTCAATAGTTTTGGAGGCATATCGGTCTTGGTCTCTTTAGGGAGGTGGGATGCAATGGAAGGTTTGACTTCAAGGGCCCAACGGTCTCCCACTTCGGCCATCTGCAATGAACCCCCCCGACGTCGACGCAAAGTCGCCTGTAAGGAATAGAGACAATCGAGCATCTCATCTTCATCATAGCCAAGAACGGCGGACAATTCCGAAATTGACATCGACTTGCCCGAACTGAAGAGTGTTGCTTCAATGAGTGTTTCAAGTGGCAGTTCAGTCATGTAAGTATCCTCCTACTCAACCAGCCATTCATGGTTTTCAAGGTGTTCGCTGCGAACGTGTACCCTTTCTCGTTCTTCCTTTGCTTTCAGACGAGCCAGGCGACGTGCTGCTTTTTCTTCCGCAATACGAGCTCGCTCTGCAATTGCTTCCATGCGGTGCTCTGAGCCTGTCGTTTCGGTTTCCAATTCATCGGAATCGTCCTGCATAAGTTGCTCAATGTTCTCAAGAACCTCTTCAAAGGAGGTCAAATTAGGCCATAGATCTTCGATCATGATATTGCTCAATTCCTCACCTTCCTGTGAGATGCTAGCAATTCTACGGTGCGTCAAGAATAAACCTGCAATAAACGAAGCAACAAATGCTTCGGAATCATGGTCGTTGAGTTGGCTACCAAAGGCAGTTTGCAGTATTGGTTTCAAATTATGAATGACCTTGACAAGCGGTACAGTCGGTGAACCTGCTTCATCACATGCCTTTCGTAAGGCCATCCAACAACGCTCAATATCTCCTTCAAGGTCCTCATTGTGCATGCG
>Ga0066856_10000370_pt1 | contig 16650 bp, 5 predicted proteins | sample ETNtaG_5_FD_65605 | JGI IMG/M metagenome (GOLD analysis project Ga0066856, IMG submission 65605) | Marine microbial and viral communities from oxygen minimum zone, Eastern Pacific Ocean - ETNP201406SV205 | ecosystem: Environmental > Aquatic > Marine > Oceanic | place: Pacific Ocean: Eastern...
TCTTTGACTCTTTTTTTTTTGTGTCCGTCTTCCCTTTTCCATTCATTATTAATTACTAGGCGTAGGAGGAGTAAACAAAAAAGGGAAGAAGGCATTGATGAGTACAAACGACTTTGAAAAAAAGGGAAGAAGAAGACTTTGACGCGACGATCATGGAGGAGGAAAGAAAGCGGTCGACGACCTCTTCCTCCTCCACGAAAAAATGCATGTCTTTTTACGCGAACGCGGTGAAAGAAGGGAACGTGCACGCGTTCGACGAGATGGAGGAGGAGGCGTTGGAAGCGATTTTAGGGGAGTCATTTTCATCATCATCATCATCGTCATCATCATCGAAAAGAAGAGGAGGAGGAGGAGGAGGATGGAACTCCGACGACGACGACGAGCCGGAGAGAAGTTTTGTGCACGTGGCATCTGGTCTCGGACGCGTGGAACTCGTGGAGCGGTTCGTTTCCACGAAGAAAGGCAGAGAGTTAATGGATGCACCAGAACGAGGCGAATGGGGCGGGTGTCCAATACACTCCGCCGCGGCGGGGGGACACTTGACGACCGTCTCTGTGTTACTCAGCGCGGGCGCAGATCCCAACGCTAAAACGGAGCGAGAATTAACGGCGTTACACTACGCTGCTTCGAAAGGGTTTCCAGATATAGCGAGGAAACTTATCGAAGCCGGTGCAGATGTGAACTCCAAGGATACGTTAGGGAACGCGCCTTCGCATCGAGCGGCGAGCCAAGGGCGGGTGGCAGTGTTGAAAGTATTGTTTGAAGGACAAAGTGCTGCTAAAATAGACGAGAAAGATAACATGGGACAGACGCCGTTGCTAGTGGCCGCAGAGGCGGGACAGGACGAGTGTGCGATTTTATTGGCAAAGTTAGGCGCAAACGTAAACGCGACGGATAACGAGAAGAAGGGCATTCCAGAGAGACTGCGAGGTATTTTGAAATCGATTTAGAAAGAGAGAGAGAGAGAGAGATGGATAGAAATAGAATACGAATAGACGCAGCAGAGAGCTAATACGATTAATAAAATACGATTAGCTACTTATCAATACCAGAATATATGTAAAATTACGACTCGAACTAAACGGAAAAACAACGCTCAAATCCTACTCGCAATTCCTCGAAACGCAACCGCCGTCCAATGAGGACCACTCTACTCAATCCGTCGTCTTGAAGTTCCAACCCGTCAAAACCATCCGTAATCTCGTAAACATCTCGCACGCCTTGTAAAACGAGTGGTGGTTTACTTCTACCAATACTACCGCTATCACTATTACTACTATTCAATATGCCTTTACACCGCAAAATGTCCGCGCCGTTTGGTTCATTCCTCTTCTCCCAAAGCAAATCTTCGATCCAGTTTTCAAACTTTTCTTTATCGACAAAACCTTTCGCGGTCAAACATACCGTCGTAATCGTTTCGTCGTGTTTATTGCCACTCATGAGCATGGCTAAATCTTTTGCACCTTTTGCGAAAAACTTTTGTTGTTTCAATTTACTTTCTATCAATCGACTCTTTACGTTTCCTTTATAACTCTTCTGATCCAACACGAAAGACAAATCTACTCGAGACCGTTCACTTATGACCAACTTTGCATCTGCGTTTATGCTTTCCAATCTCTCTTTTATTCTTTCCATCTCCTCTTCCGTCTCAACCAAATCAGACTTATTCAAAACAATCGTATCTGCGTACGCTATTTGTTCTTGCGCTTCGAGATTTTCCATCAACTGCGTTTCGATGTATTTCGCGTCCACGACGCACACCACCGAATCTAACACGGCCGCATTTTCCGAATCTTCTAACAGAGCATCATCTACCCATAATTCTCCGCATATCGGCCCCGGATTGGCGAGACCTGTCGTTTCCAGTAAAATGTAATCGAACGCGCTCCTTTCGTTGATTTCATCATCATCATCATCATCATCTCCTTTCTTCTTCTTCTTCTTCTTCTTCTTCTTCTCCATCAGTTTTTCTATGGTTTGTATCAGCGAGCCTTTCACGGTGCAACAGACGCACCCATTATCGAGTTCCACCCATTCTTCGACCAAGGCGTTCTTCTTCTTCTTCGTCTTCTTCTCTGGCGTCTCTTCCCCGTCCTCCTCGTCGTGTGTGGTCGTCACCAACATCTTTTCGATGCCTAAATCCGTCCCGAATTCGTTCAAAATGACGGCTATTTTGTACCCGTGATTGCTCGTTAAAATGTGGTTCACCAACGTCGTCTTCCCGGAACCCAGGAAACCGGTGACGACGGTTATGCCCACCACACCGTCGGCATTCTCTTCTTTCACTCTGCTCATTCGTGCACAAAAAAGGACATGCAAAAGATGCGACAAATATGGGTACTTCGTGTAAAAGTAAAAAAAGTGAAGAATGGTTTGTTGGCGTAAAGTGCTATACTGTACAACGGAGAGGAGCGCTACGACTCGCGACGTCTCGCCGGCGTCGCTAACCCTAAAGAAGTTCGATAAAACGCCACGGCCGACGCCAGAATACTTTTCTCTCGCTCTTTACCTCCTTCTTCTTCTTCCCGGTCCTCATTTCCGTCGTTTTTGTCTTCTACTGCCGTCCCCGCGGGTGCCTTTTTTACTACTCCTAGGGGATTCGTATTCGTCTCCTCTTCTTTATCTTCTTCCATCAACATCAGCTTGTGCGCGTCTAAAGTCGCTCGCGCTCGTTCCAAGGACTTTTCTGTTTCGTTCAACTCGACGCCCCAAAAGTCCTCCAGCGTGTGTAACATTTTCAAATCTCTTTTGTTGTTGGCGGCGTTGGTCGACGAGGAGGAGGAGGATTTTTTCTCCTCTTTCAAAACTCTCAAAAACGCCTTTTGCGCTCGTTTTTTCGATCGTTTCAACGTCGCCACTCGAGATTTCAAGTCAAACACGAGTACGTCGAGCCATTGAACGAACATGATCAACCCTTGTTTCGGTTTGGCCTTGGCGATAGATTCGATGATCGCGTTCTCGTCTTCGAGAAGAAGCGCTTCGTCCGCGGTTTCGTCCTCTTCTTCCATCGAGGGCGCGCCCGCCACCCGCGCCGCCGCGGAAGTTGTCGCCGCGGAAGTTGTCGTTACAGCACCACCAACGCACCGCGGTTCTGGAGGCGGCGTTCTCGCAGTTAGTAGTATTCCTTTGTTTTCTTCTTTTTCTTTTGCTTCCGTACTCGTATCGTCGTTTTCGGATTTCGTCGTCGTTTTCGCTTCCTCTTTCATGTCGTCGTTTGACGTTTTTGAATTTTGAACGGTCTCGCGTCTGTCCGTCGTGACGGGGCTCGCGCAATCCGTCGCTTCGATCAGGAATCCGAGCAGATTCGTCCCCTCTCCCGCGTTCTCTTCTTCTTCTTCTTCTTCTTCTTCTTCTCTCTTTCCACCGTCCTCGTTTCTGGCGACGATGATCGCGGACGTTTTACGCGCGTTCGCTCCAGTGTTCCGACGACGCGCATTGCCGTTCGGATTCCGGTGCTCGACCGCGAGGAGGACGTCGTCGTCGTCGCCCTCGAGACGACGACGATTTTGACGACGACGACGACGACACTTTCGGTCGTCGTCGTCCGCGGTGGTGGTGGTGGTCTTCTTCGCGCGCTTCTTCGGAGGCACCGGTTCCGGCGATCGCAGCTTCAACGGCACTTTCCGCGCGCGCTTCATCGTTTAGGAATCTCCTTTGAGGACATTTTTCTTTCTTCCTCCCAAAGGCAAAAACTTCTTCATTTCAATGCGTATAGGGTTGAAGAAGACAGAATACTTTACTTTGGCACATACACAACAAGAAAAAGAAGAAGAAGAAGAGAAGGAACGCGACTCGGCTCGATTTTATGTGCGGTAGCGTACGTATTTCAGAGAGTAATAAGAGTAAAATGTGTATAAATATGTTTAAATTAAAGCGCGACGCCGGCGCGTCGGCAGCGTTTTAATCGCGGTGAAAAATTGTTTTGAACGCCTCCTCTTTCGAAACCTCTTTTTTTTCCCGCATGGAGAGGGCCCGAAGCGTCTTCACGACTGGCTTCATGCCGTATTGTTTAAAACTTTTCCCGTCTGCAGATCGCTCGAAAGTAGAGCCGGAGTACAGAATTTCATCGTCGACTGGCGACGGCGTCCAAAATTTTTCTTTCAAAGGAGCACCGCGAATCGAATTAATGAGACGGTCGCGGTTCGATAAGCGGTTAATGGCCACCGCGTACGAAACCCAAACACAAAATAAGGAGAGCGCCAAGACAACATTTCCTACCCACATAATCTTGAGGTTGTCAATAGTCGCGTCACATTCTAGCGTAATCGCTCGGAAGGCATCCTTTACGTAACCGCAAGTCACTAATTTTTGTGTCTCCGGAACGATTTCAATCAAACGAGATGCGTGTTCCGCAGCATCTTTGGCTCGATTATATTCTTCGGATGAAGCTATTTTACCGGCATACATGCGTTCAAAGTCAGACGCATCAACTACGTGTCGACGAGAACCAAGATTGTTATCCCAAGTGCTGTTTGAATAAACGCAACCTTTTTCGGGATAAAAGTAGTACCCGTCGGCATCTATGTCGTTTCTCAACAGGCCCGCATCTTTCGCTGAGCAAACCGTTTTGGCGTAGTTTGTTTTGGCATAATTCCCATTTGGACTGCAAGTTTCATTCACCGAAACAGCCACGTACTCCTGGCAAAGTAAAGGGAGCTCCCGAAGTGGATTGTTATCGACGATAATTTGGTTCACTTCGTATGTTTTTTCCAAAATCGAATTCCTAAGCATGCCAATAGTATCGACGGCGGTCGTAGCGCTCACGCATGGTAAGATATCCATCATGTCCATTCGCACTTCACCGTCCGGTTTAACAAATTCGCCCATCGACCAGCACATATCATTCAAAAAAGTACCCACCATCGTTAGCAAACCCCAGGAAATCCATGATAAAATCATAAATAGAGATGTGAAAATAGTCACCACGATGAGCAACTTCCATTGATCTTTGTAGACAAGAAAGGCAGAGAGAAGTATCGTCATGATCATGCCACCGGCACAGGCCCCTGCAATGCCTTGAATCAACGACTGCTGCTCGTTTACAAAGTCTTCAGCATCTCCGTATACTTCCTTAATATCATCAATATCGTCATTCAATTCAGAAACGAACTCTGAGTACGTTAACAATTTCGTATCAGTTCCATCTACTCCTAAGGTTGCCTCTATCTCCAATGTCGCATTTTGCATCTCAGACACAGAATCGTTCGCAATCGTCAACAAATGTTCGCGCGATCCTAACTCTACTAATTGCGAAAGTATGACACCAAATCCACACAAGCTCATGATCGAAAAGAAAAAGATGACTAATTTCGTCGTTTGCAGCTGCTTCGTTGTGAACGGTTTCGGTTTGAACACGTTGTTGCAAGAATCGAAGCACATACCAAAACACTTCGTGATGGACACTGCAACCGTCAAGAGAACTGAAACAATCGCCAACAGTAACCCAAATCCTGCGAGAACGAAACCTGGAAGCGCCTGACCCAGGAGCATGCCCTGGTAATCTGCATCTTTCATCGGATTCTGAAACTTGCCCTCGTAAGTTGAGCCCGTGTTTGGATTATACCTGGGCATGTTGAATAACGTCTCCGGCAATAGCGATTCATCATTCGAAGTTTGTCTTTTTGGATAACTCTGATTCGTGTTCTGAACCTCTTCATCGTGGTATGGAGCCTCATCGACTCCCGTAGGCACCCCATCGTCATCCACAAAAGGCGGAGCATCATCTGGAGGAGGAGAAGAAGGGGGAGGAGTAAATAGACTACGTAACATTTCAATATCTGGAGGGGGTACTGGCGGAGGCGACAGCGGTGGTGGTGACGGTGGTGATGATGGAACTGGAGGTGGTGAGGGTGGAGGAGAAGGACAGGAGTTTGTTTGCACACAAGGCGGGGGCGGTGGTGTTGGTGGCGGCGACGGTGAAGGTGGCGGTGACGGAGATGGTGACGGAGGAGGAAAAGGCGGAGGAGAAGGGGACGGCGGCGGTAAAGGTGGCGGTGACGGTAAAGGTGACGGAGGTGGTGGTGGAGATGGATGCGGCGGTAATGGAGCCGGAGGCGGACTTGGAGATGGAGGTGGTAAAAGTGGGGGTGGACTTGGTGACAGAGGTGGTGGGCTTGATGGTTGGCTCGGAAAGAGCGGGGTTGGAGGTAGGTCTGGTGCTAAAGGTGGCGGGCTTGGTGGCAACGGCTCAGGTGTTGACGATCCATTTGTTCCGCTACCATTCGTAAAGGTAAACTTCTCCTGCATTGGCGAAATGCCAGCCTTGATGCAAACCATATTGCCATCTCTGTTTTGCAAAGAGAAAGACTCTGCGCATACATCACAGGCAGTCAAGTTTGCGCACGACGCTGTTGAAGCATTCGAACCACATGGTGTTGGAACACACATGATGCAACCTAGCATGCACTCAGTCGTGTCAAACGCTTCACTCATCACGGGATCAACCTTTGTAGAAGTCTCTTGGGAGTCAGAAGGTATACTTGTTCCATGTAAAACTTCTGATTCCGAGCCTTCAAGATTATCGGAAAATTGCGAATCCGTTTCTAGTTCATTCGTAAGAGCAGCATTGTTTGAGGCGAACACCGAGTTTTGTTCAAAGTAACTCTCAAAGTTCAAGAGCGACCGCCCCTTTGGAGTAAAAGCTTCACCGTCGCCACTTCGAATGTCAAAATGTTCATCAATCTTGTCCAGCATGATTTTGTGAGTCCTTTGAAGTTGCGCAAAGTCTTCGCGGTTCTTCCTCCCAAACGTCATGGGGATGGTAAGTGTATGCGTCCTATTGAGCACGCTTTGTGAGTCAAGAGATGGCGTGGAAGCAAAATGTTCTCCTTCATCCAAGAGTTCGCGTCGCATACGTTTCCTGGAAAAGCCGGCACATCTCTTGAATTCCGTCCATATACTTTCCGATTTGTAACTCATCCAACCATTTGCATAAAGCTCCTGCGGATCCGAGAGTCCATCCAAGTACACATTCTCTTCATCCACCCACGAGTTCCACTGACCTAAAAATGACTTGTACTTTCCTAGCATACTCATCACGGTGCCAAAAGCTGCGCGAGGAGAAACCTTACCCGTACGCATCCAAATCGTCCACGCGTCGTTGCCTGCACCAGTTGCTTCGAATTCCGGATACCTGTTTGAATTACCGCACTGATGATAAAACGGAGGAACGTTAAACTGCATCTTCCCAATGTGCCCGTGGGGAATTTTTGTCATCAACTCTTCGAGATAATCGAGTATTTCTGTATGGTTCGTCCCAGCAAGCGAAGCGCCGCAGAAGTCTCTACTTTGTATAGCTTGTTCGCGAGTAGACGTTGGTCCACAACCAAAGAGAAATCTAAAGATAGAAGCAAAAGCAGCCTTCGATGTGGGACCATCTGATCGCGCGTAATACGTTCGAGTATCCTTTGTAATACCAAGAGGTTCATTCCAAGCTGCGGCGATTAAATACGGTTCCCAAGCTCTAACGATATCCATTCCTGAGCCGTGTGCACTTCTATAACACGGTAAGATTTCAACGTACATATCGAGCTTCAAACTAAGTTCTCCCAACGTTCCGCCGCCTTCCGAAGTGGCGAGCCAATCTATGGTGTCTTCCAACCACTTGATTGGACCAGATTCTGTGATTCCTCTAGGGCATTCAAACAAAGATCCCGCCGCTGTTATGAGCTTTTTGAATGTAGTTGGATAGTGTTTGGCAATCGGCTTGAATTGCTCGAAGCTTTTTTGGAACAACGTGTTATTTTGCAAAGTCGTCATACCAAGATGCGTAAAAATTAGTTCCCAAGCTTCTGGAACGTGTGGATTCGTCTCGAGTGCACTCAAAAGAATATTAGTAACGCGGGGTAGAATAGAGTTGCCCTCGTTGTAATACACACTTCGAAACAAATGCATCGCGAGACGAACATCCAAATACGAATCAAGACCGACATTCATGGCCAAAGGTATGGAAGCTGCGTGATCTATGGACGTTTCTCGTGTTTTTATTGCACCAGAAATATCATCAGTTTGAACAGGATTTTCAAAAGTTGTCCAATAACTGCTATAAATCCAGTTATATTTATCCATTTCCCAATGCCCATCGGGGGCCTTGTCAAAAGCAATCGCAGCCGCATGCATAGGTTGTCCAACCATAGTAGAAGGACTCCCACGACATCCAGTGTTACCCACAGCCATGTATGCCAGACGACCACACATTCCTCCATCTTGGGATATTCGTGGGAGAGAATCCTTGTGCCAGTTTGATTCCATGCACTGAACTTCATAGCGCATGTAATTATCAGAGTAGTGTGCCCAAGAAGTGGCCAACCCTGGTGTCCGGTTAGTGTCTACAAATTCTTTCTTATCGGGCTCGGCAAGTTCATATCTCGACCAAATCCATTCGCACTCATCTGTCGGAATATGCGCAATCGCGTGTATCGAGAGTAATGGCCAAGGAGCCTCAGTTACGTCAAAGGTTGACGAAGCGTAGCTTTGTTCATTCTTCTCCAACAAAAACTTCAAAGCTGCGAGCGGAGAAGGATTCGGAGTTCTGGAGAGTGGTGCTGAGTTCCAGTTGTCTCGTCTTTTGTTAATGCGACACATCCTTTGAAATTCTTTCGAGGTAGTCCATACCGATGGGTCGTCTTCTCGCTCTGTCGTTGAGTTCATGATCCCTCGTAAATTACGGTACTTATGGGCAAACGATAAAACCAAATCTGCAATGCTGTCGTCATCGTAGTAATAGGTCAAGAAATTTCTTAAATATCGCACATGCTCGATTACTCGCGGATGCATCGGCATCGAAAGCGAGAGGAATGACTTACGAAGTGGCACATCTTGCTTACCACTTTGGTTCTGAATCCAAGTCCATATTGGATCATCGGCCGATATGCTTGAGGTATTCTTCGCATCCTGTTCATTCAAATCGAGAACCAATTCTTCCAATTCTTCCGACCATGTTTCCGTACCGATCACCGCATTGTAAAGATCTCTAGCCTCTTGAGTACCTGCGTGGGGTGTCTGGGTCAGATATCCGCGTCTCATGAAAACGTGAGACTTAGAGCTCCTTTCAAGAGTCTGAAACTTCAACGAACCACCAAAAATAAGCGAGCATTCCCCCATGGTTGCACCTTGCTTTGGTTCAAACATTACACCTATGCATCCGACCGAATCTTTGCACACTTTCACACATGTATAGATCGCGGCAGAAAAGCTATGACTCGCAGGTGCGCTGCGGAATTCATAAAAGACAAAATCGTCGTCTTTATCCATCGCATGCGACAATTTCGAATACTCGACGGAATTTTTGAGCACGTCGTCCATCGCAGGTGGCAAAGAAGTTTCCAAATCTGCGCTTGCAGTAAAGGTACACGTCTCATCAATGGCAATAGGTTTCGTTGTTGAGTTGCACGCGTGGTTAGAGTAGCACTGTGAATTCGCAGAGCATGAAACGTCTCTCATCCTTATGCCACCAGTAGCTGGGGGTACTGCCCTTTTGCACTCCCCCCAATCACCCGTTGTCCAGCTCGGATTTGTCGAGCAGTCAGTGGCGTCGCCAACCTCTCCGTATCCTTCTTCGTTTTCGATGATATTATCTACTCCAATCTTCAGTGAGCACGGACCATTAGTAGATTGGCCACTTTTGGTCCAGCCATTGAGACAAGTGCACTTATTGTGCCAACTCCACGGGGACCTTTTGTGCATGACTTTTTCACACGTGCCGTGCTCGCACTCGTGCTCACATTGTAGACACTTTTCGTGTTTCAGACACGATTGAAGATTCGCAGGTTCAGCAGCTTCGCATTGCGCTCGACTACTGATAGTCCCATCACTTTTTGCGCAGATATTTTCTCGTGTTTTTGTGTTGCGATCCGCTTGTTCTAAGCACACGTCGTGCGGCGCTTTTGTACACTTTTCCCATGCAAGCGGAGTCCATTTAGAACTTTTCCACCAATCAGAGTCTTCTGGTTTCGCGTAGCACTCTAAATCGGTATTGTTCCGACGAGGGGCGAAGCAGCAGCCAGAATCCTCACACGTTTGTCTTCGAATGCTTACACTTTGAGCCGCACTGCGAGTACTTCTTTCGTACAAAGCGCACGGCCTGCGCACAGCCGATTCAGACCGACACCAGGGAAGACAGCTGAAAGTGTTACAGCTTCGATACGTCGCTGGTTTTTGTGCAATACCTCCGCAGAGAGCATCCTCCGCCTGACTGTCATCCTCGATCGAACTACCTTTTGGCGCGCAGAACACCTTCCGAGTTTGAAAACCCTCTCCGCAAGGTTTAGAGCAAACGCTCCACGGGGCGGTGTTCCACGCCAACTTATTCGAGTTAAAAAAGCTGTGAAGAGGGTGTGAACTCACTTCAAACTCCGTTAAATTTTCTTTCTTGACTGGATGCTCATATTCAACGGGCGTAAAAATATTCTTGCCGAAATCTGAGGATCCCTCTGGTGCTTTTAGTTCGCTATTCACACTTCGACCATGCGGCGTGTTTGAAGTTTTGCACGGTTGCGCATACAAAATGCAATTATTCGTTGCGTCATCGTAGCTTATTTCGGTGCAGTCTTGATTCTTGCACGCCGCGATGCAGTCATTGAGTGAGTTTTCGCTGCGAGTCTCGAGTTGTGTCGATGTCGAGCAGTCTCTTTGCTCGCATACACGTGCGTACCCTTCTTTCGGATCTGGATCAGTGCGAATCACTTTCGCGCAGCGGAGATGTCGTTCATCATTGCGACCGTACCAACCCATCCATTGATTGTTCTGCTTACCTTGCAAACCCTGAAGAGCTATACCAGTTGCAACAAAGCCATCCGGACAGTTGGTGTAAAAAAGATTGCGAAAATCACCGTGATTGACTTGCTCGTGTGCACCATTTACTTTAGAAAGGAGCGTGCTATCGTTTGTCCATCCTTCATCTCCATCGAGCGTAAAACCACTGGGGACCCCGCAACGTGCCAACACTCCTTGCTCCGTGGGATCAGTCTCGTTGTTCGCGAATGCGAGTCCTGTGAGCACTTCTCCAGCGGGGCAGAGGATTTTTAAATTCGGGTGCGATTCGTGGGTATGGTCGCTAGGAAAGTTTCGAATCTTGGCATAATAATTAGCGGGCTCACGAAACAGCGTTTCTGACGAAACCCATTCACTCAAATATCTTTCGCTCTTTAGGCAATAAGAAGTATTTCCAGAGAAAGAACATTCAGAAAGTAAATCCCGGCTCTCTGTACAACGCATGGACTGAATTGGTCCGTGTAACTCATCCGTAATCATGACCACTTCTTCGCCGCGGAATTTCGTGTTTTGAAAAACAAGATCGAAACCAAAGTGTCTCGTATCTGAAATCTCCTCGCAATCACAATAGCCCCATGTATTTTTGTTGCCATCCGTGTAACAGATGGGACGATTTCGCTCGGGTTTAGGTCCCTCCCCCCAATCCGAGGTATCTTGTGGAACAAAGCATAACTGACGCCAATCGTCGTCATTGGACCATTCATCTCTGAAAAAGCCTCCCCAATTGTTTCCATGATGTCCTCCGATGTCGCACGGAAAATTTTTCCCATTACCACCACACGTAGACTTGTGACGATGCAGGTACAGCCCGCCCGTAAAGAATACACTTGCCGACGTGTTGATTGAAATCGTGCTTTCATTCTGAACGGAGAAGGATTTTGGGTTATCGCTCGCTCTGGCGCTGAGTCGCGGGAAAATTTTTGAATCTCCAGAAACCGTTGCGTATAGGACATCCCAAAACTTTCTCCACCTAAGATCAGCAAAACCATCTCCACCTTCTCGGGCGTCCATTCGCTCGCGTATATTTTTCACGTCAACGACGGCCGGGTCAAAGTTTTTCTTCCCGCTTATCGGCAAAATTGTCGAATTAAAGCCATTCAGATCGACATTCTTTTGCTTTTCGGCGAATGTTGTCGGATGATTTCTTTCACCTTTTACGGAGAAATTGATCTCTGGTTGCCAATCCCATTGGTGAAGCCCGCCACGTTCCCTTGCAAAGGATTTAAGAATGAACACTTGTGGATGGGCGGGGGGCCTAGTCTTTCGAAGCCTGATACTCTTCGAACGCATGCGACACACAAAGTTTATCTCTTCGCCACTCATGCTCGTCTTTGTGTAACTGAATCCGACGCAACGGTCGTTCGCTACGCAACGCTGAGCGCAGAACTCGGCAAATTTCGAGTCTTTTGAATGGTGCAACTGTTGCGAGTTACCGGGAAGAGGGTCAACCATGTTTTCATATGAATGTATCAAATACGGTGGAACGTGCTTGTAGAAATCGCGAGAACTGTACGATTCGTAAAGGTCACCACCAATTGCAATCGCCCGCTCGTACCTCTGAAATAGGTGATAATCTTTGTCGACATCGAGGCTGCCGAGATCGTGCCAGGACGTTGGTGAGTTACAATCCGTGGAGGTATCGCACATGCAAACTTGATGCCTGGGATCTTCATAATCGTACCCAAAAATCTTGTTTCGACCATCCAGAACAAAGTCCTTCCAAAGCATATACGGTTGATTGACGTTTGGAAGCTCACCACCGAAATCCACATCATTTCGCTTTATACGTTCAATCGTTTTAAAATTTTTGATTGGACCAACGAGTGGGTAGTTCTCCGGTCGCATGATATAGTCGCCCTGTTTTTGCAAAGTAGTCTCGGCTGCTACGTCGACTGTTTTATCCCAAACACCGACGCAACCCGTTCTTTCACCCTTCAGAACTTTAATTTTCGCCTCATCCGGGATTATCGCCGCGCCGCGTTCAACAAACAGCACATCTTGCTTCACTCCCCCAATTGCAGAAGAAGAACCGAGAACGAATTGAACCTGATTTAGTCTGTACATCGGAATGCAAACGTGTGCCCCTTCTGCAAAACCATACTTCGCACCTATGCCGGCGGCACAATGAGTGTGCTTCCCGCACCCGCTATCAGCATGAAATTTTCTCTTTGCTTTGCACGAGCTTTGGTATTCTGTACAGGGCATCATTCTCCTGGAATCTTTTCGAATGGATGGACCATAGTTACCAGCGTTGCAAAAACCGTCCATACCGTTTTCTAAGCGCAAAAAGAAGCGCTGATCATCGACTTCTTTTTCAAAAACCGTCTGAAACTCCGACGCGTTTCCCCAAGTGCTGGCAGGATACTCCACGCCTAAGTATTCCAGAGTCTTGTTTTTGTAACTACTGGGATAGAGATACGCAGTAGATCCCGCGGGGTTCGCCTGATTCTTTTTATATTCAGAGCAACACGCTGGATATATGTATCCATAGTCCGCCGTAGTCTTATTAATGCAATGCTTGGAAGGACCACTGGGTACAGAACTGACTCCATGGCCGGTGCCTTCGTTCCAAATTCCAGTGGTAGCCTCAGTGACAAAAACACCCTCGTCGTTTTCTCCACAATCCGTAGAAGACCACAAGTAGGACCCAGGGCATGTAAGAACGGAGTATTTTCTTGGTACTCCAAAGTAAATTTCGTCCACAGTACACATGCGTGCACCTTCGGCTTCGCAATATCGCTTGGCTGTCGCGAAATCAACCCCGGGATTGTTTTCAGGGTAAAGGTTCTCCTTTTGGTTCCAGCTATGCTGATATTTCCAATGCTCACCTTTAGGAATATTCAGCCACTTGTTCGTAGGTTGAAAACATCCAGTAGGTTTTCCTGCGATGTAAGCAGGATGATTATCAACTGAATTGATTGCAGCCCAGCTTTGATCTGGACCATCGTCAAACTGTAGTGTTCCGCACTTGCGCAAGGACGGATGACCCCCTAACAATCCATATCCGCCAAAACCATCCAAGCCACCACCATAATGGTGCCAGATGCCGGGGGCATCTGCCAAAATATCTTTCACTCCCCACGTTGTGCCGAGTTCTTCGCAAGATCTAGTGACATTACACGCACCGTAACACGTTTTCGATGTCTCTGGCTTTGAAAGCTGGAACTGAAAGCACTCATTGTCACTCAAAGCTTGCCCCGCTTCTCCTATGCACGTTGCAGTGCGACTTTTTGTGAGCTTACATTCAGCTGAATCACCGCCTCGTGGTATATAGGTTTGGCTATTATCCGACGGCGCGCAATCCGACCACGGACCGACAATCCACCTACGTTGAATTGAAGCTTGCCAAACGTAAACCGTAAAATCCTTCGCTTTCATGGTTGTGGGTTCCGATCGGTTCAACCCGCAGTCAGAGAGTCTGCATATTTTAGATTGTTCGTTGAACGATATCACGTTGCAACCGGGTGTGTTGCGACATGCGCTCATACAATTCATCGTCGTGTTAAGCTTACTTGTAGTGATGTGCTCACAACCTCCTCTACCTGCCACCATGAGATCTTGGCCCTTCCACGTCCAGCTGACTTTATCGGTTGGGTACTCGCCGTAGGTGTTGTTTTCTGCGCGCAGTGCGCCACATCCATCATCACCCGAACCCGGTTGCGGGTCTGCAAATCCAACGTGATATTTGCAAGATTCACCCGTACTCGTTGATCCTCGACAACACGTTGATCCACATTTTGTGATTGTCGTGTTTGAGAGATCGTCACCTTCTCTAGCGTCGTGCGTCACTTCGCATCCGGGAATATTCGACATGCTCGTGGTGCGATAGCATCGGAAACCAACAGTTTGCTTGGGTGACCAACAGCACCCCCAAGTCTCGCATGTAGATCTTCGTGATGTCAAGGAAGCGTATTTTGACTCGTCGCTCGCGTAATATTCATCGCAAGGTATTCGATCTCCGACCGCAGGGACCGCACAACCCTCTGCGCACGAGTGTGTGTTGCATTCCTTCGAAATTATAGGATTTTTCCCACAGAATGCATCGTCCAGAGTGTTTCCATCAGTTCGATTTACGCAAGTAGAGCTTCTCGTCGAAAACCCGCCTCCGCAGGTCGTTGAGCACTCACTCCACGTTCCAAACTCCCAAACGGCGCCGATAATGTCTTGCGCAAAGCAATCGGTGTAACCCCACGTGCCCGGGAGCGATGTCATGCAAAACGGACGGTCGGAAAAATCAAGCGCCACGTCCCAATACTCCTCGTTGTTGTATTCAAAAGGGAATTTGCACGGGGCACCGTTCGCGTTTCCTTCGCAAGTGGATAGAGCACGCGAGTAGACGGTGATTCCCGGAGACGCGACAAGGGCACTCGGCTTTGGAAGCGAATTCAACAACACCGCGTTGAACTTTGTTTCGGAAAGTATTGCTCTCACCGCTGGATTCACTCTCCCTCCCTTCTTTTTCGCGCGTGCGTGCTTCTTAGAAATGGCCTCGCACGTCGTGCCAACCTCGTTTACTTGTAAACCCTGTCCGGATTCGATTGCCTCGATGACGTCCCACTTCTGCGCGTCCCCATCGCTTCTCACGACGCCATCCGACGTCGCGCCGAACGCATCGACGAGCTCTTCGCGAGATATTGCAGAAGAACACGTGTAAAAACCTGCACACCGATGATCCGCGTTGCACACGTTTTTGATATCATCGATTGTACCATTTATGGCAGCATATACCGAATCCACCAAATCGCTCGTCGGCAAGAACACATTTTGGTTCTCCACGAATGCTTTCGGCACCCGTTTCTTTCGATAAAAATCGGATTCTTCGCTCTTTCTCAACGAGTATCCTCTCGCCACGAGCGTGCACTTCATCTCGTCCAACGCGTATGAAAATCCTGCGCACGCTTCTCCAATGTCGTCGCACGTCTGTTCGCAGTTTTCCAATCCCGACACGCGCTTCGCGGCGAGTTGCTCGCCGACCGAGGCTATCCTCGACCCTTGATGAAAGTAGTTTTCTGTCGTTTTGGCGCGAAGAAGTCACGCGACGCATGGTGAGTCTCGCGAATAATCGCCGTGGTGGTATCGTCAAAAAGTCACGCATCGCGCGCGCGAGCAAAGAAACAAAACGGGAGGATGTACACGATACACCGGGGGGGGGCATTTCGCTCTCCAAAAGAGAGAAGATATTTTTCTCACCTCTGGCCGAAGATTCCGCCAATAAACCTCGTCGTTGGGTCCTTCTCCCACCGTCCTCCGCGTTTGGTCGCGCGCGAACCTCGCTCTCTTCGATCGTCGCGTCGCCGCCGCCGCCGCCAAAAAAGAACAACACCGCGCCAAAGAACACCGCGGCAACGAAGAAGAGCGCGCCTCCTCGGGGCGTTCTTCGTCGGATCACATCGAAATCCGCCAGCAGCATTCGATTTTTTTGCGAAAAGTCGTGTCGACCGTTTGGCGCACGACGCGAACGATTTTTGAGAACAAAAGTCCCGTCGTCGTCGTCCCCGCCTCGACGATGACGACGACGACCACCCCCAAAAGAACCGGGTTCGGGTCGCGACGCCATTATTATTGTTGTTGTTGTTGTTTCTCGAGCCGGTCGTTCAAAGCTTTAAAGGCGTGTACAAAAGCGCCAAAACAAAAGCGCCAGAACAAAAGAGGTCTCCCTTTTAGGTCAAAAAAGTGCGAAGGGAAAATTGCGGTCGACAAAAAAAAAGAGATATGAAACCCTAAATAGAACGACGAAAGTCTTTTCGTTTTCTCTCGTCTTTTCTTCTTCGTAAAAAAAGTTTGAGAAAAGGACGCATCATCATCATCCCAAAGGAGTCGAGATATAAAACCCGACGACGCAGAAGAGAGAGAGAGTGAGTGAGTGAGAGAGAGAGAGAG
>Ga0066856_10000371_pt1 | contig 16566 bp, 15 predicted proteins | sample ETNtaG_5_FD_65605 | JGI IMG/M metagenome (GOLD analysis project Ga0066856, IMG submission 65605) | Marine microbial and viral communities from oxygen minimum zone, Eastern Pacific Ocean - ETNP201406SV205 | ecosystem: Environmental > Aquatic > Marine > Oceanic | place: Pacific Ocean: Eastern...
AAGGAACATCATGCGCTCTTTGGAATACCCTCGTGGGACAATTACATCACAGTCATCCAGTTAACCGAAAAATCAAGGGGGGGGTTGGAACACCTTAACTCCCAAACTTCGATGCTCCCACGTCAATGCCTTATGCCAGGTCATGACGATGAATACAGAGATTTAGTGAGTCTATTCAGTCATGAATACCTCCATCAGTGGAATGTAAAACGACTTCGCCCTCGAAGCTTCTTGGATTACGACTTGCAAACAGAAGGCCATTCTGATCTTCTATGGTGGTTTGAAGGAGGAACCTCCTGGCTTGGAGACATGTTGTGCGTTCGCTCGGGCGCTTGGTCTGAAGAAGACTGGCGCAAGGACTTCCTCAGAAAAATGAAGCGTCACACTGGTCGGCACGGCATGAACTATGAATCCCTCACCGAATCAAGCCATGATGCTTGGATTCACCTCTATCGTGGCCATGCATTCTCTCGTGAAACGCAAATCTCCTACTACCTTGAGGGTGAACTCACCATCATGGAACTCGATATGGAACTGCGCAAACGTTCCAAAGGGCTGCATGGCATTTGTGATTTGATGGCATTGCTATGTCAACGCCATGGCCTAGAATGCGAACCAACGATGCGGCTGGGCATCACCCACTCAGACATACGAAAAGCCCTGACCTCAATGAAAGGAGGAAGGCGTCTTGGAACAATGCTTGATGACATGGTCAACCGAAAACAGGCACCTGATATGGAGCGAACTATGGCTTATTTTGGATTGAAATTGGAACCTGAGCACGCCAGCAAAGAAGGCGAAGTCAAGTCTGGATGGCTTGGCCTTAACCTTTCCAATAAAGCAGGAAAGGTTGTCATGAGCACACACATGACTGGCAGCCCACTTCGAGCAGTGATGATGCCAGGGGACGAGGTTGTTGCCATCAACGGCATGAGAACCTCAACAATGAAAACCCTGCAGACGGCCTTGAAAGGAAAAATTGGCCAAGAGGTCGAGATCACCTTCACTCATGAGGGCATGCTACGGACATGTTCAATCGAACTTCCAGAAGCTCCAAAACACAAAGTGAAATTGGCCGGGAAAGGCAACAAAAATTGGCAAAGTTACATTGCTTCTCGCCAAGACAAGTGAGTCGAGCACGGCGTTCGAAAGAAGAATCTGCTCGCCACAAAGACGCTGGTCCTGAGTGACTTATTCCAGAGGCATCGTTGGTGCCGGTTCTGCTAATTGCTCAAGAGGTATGTGGATCGGAGGCAAATGATCCGCCATGCGATGGCGACTTGTTTTTGGAGGAAACACATGCCCTGAAAGGCTCATGGCAATAACTTCCTCTTTCGTAAGTGATTCAATAGCAGCTGAAGGCCAAACATCGACTTCAATGCGATCATCATTGAGATAATCAACGGCAATGACTGGAATTTGAGCGAGGTTAAGTTCGCTGGCAATCGAATGGCGATGATGGCCATCAAGGATTGCACCTGTCACTTTGTCGACGATGAGTGGTTTGGTGTAGCCACCCCAGCGTTTGGTCATCTCGAGGAGTTTGTCACGATTACGCGGTTTAATTTCCTCGTGAGGTTTTAGCCATTCCAGTGGCACGAGTTGCACGTCGACTTCATCCCACATTAGCACGAGCGAACGGCTTGTGTGCGATAATGCTATTCATTAAGCGTCCATGGTTCACTTCGGAAGGAGGCTCATGTCGTCAGACCACGAAGAAGGGCACCTCCCATTGTTGGGTGATGCGAAGAGTGAACCTTTGCCCCAAAAATTAGTTCATTGGGTCGAGAATTTGCCTGACGACATCAACACCATCATTGATCAAATTGCCAAAGCAGATGGTGGAGTTTGGATTGTTGGTGGTGCTGTCCGCGATGCTTTCTTGGGCCTCGGCGACCAAGATATTGACCTTGCAGTGACCCTTACACCTCATGAAATGCTCAAGATTTTTCCAGATGCATTACCGACTGGAATTGACTATGGTACGCTTACCCTTCGAGGAGAGGGTGGGCGCTTTTACGAGGCAACAACACTGAGAACGGAATCAGAATACAACGACGGGCGCCGACCAGAGGTGGTTGATTTTGGCACCTCATTACTTGGGGACTTAGAGCGGCGTGATTTCACATTTAATGCGATGGCTATCGATACGAGAAGGATGCTGCTCCATGACCCATTCAATGGAAAAATCGACCTTGAGCGAGAACGTGTAAAAGCAGTCGGTCAAGCCTATCAACGCCTCTCAGAAGATGGATTACGTATTCTTCGTGCCTACAGATTCCTTGACCGAGCAGATGCAGGGGTCTGGCGCTTTGATCCAGAACTTTCTGAAGCTTTACAACAGCATCGTTCAATGCTTTCTGGCGTCACGAACGAGCGAATTTGGATGGAATGGAAAAAAATCCTCGCAGGAAAAAATGCAGCCCATGTCATTGAGCGGATGAGTAGGGATGGCGTATTGGACAGATTTTTGCCAGGGAAATGGAGTGGCCAAGTGCATCGTATGCACGCCCAACATCATCGGTTATGTGAATTTTTTTCACCGCTTGAGCGGTTCGCCCTCCTCCTTTCTGAAAACGACTCTATAGAGGTAGAGTCAACCCTAAAGCAACTCAAGTTGTCGAAGAAAGAACGTCGAGAAATCGAACTGATCCACCATCGGTTTGGCCGAGTGCCTGAAAACACCAACGCCCAATTACGGGTGTTTAGAAATGTCTTACAGGAACGCGCAATGAACCACCTGAGGATGGAGAAAATCATCCGTGAATCTGGATTGATGGTCCATTACTTGGATGATGTGGCCACGGATCACATTGATGAAGTGATCAATCGCTTGGAACGCTTGGCTCCACTCATTGCTGGCGATGCATCGCTCGTTGATGGACATTGGATTATGAAACGAACCGGTTTGGGCAAGGGCATTGCGCTTGGACGGTTGAAAATGTGGCTTCACCGTCTGCAGGTTGAAAGGGATTTAGTTGATGCTGACGCCGTTGAAACTGTGCTTTGCGGGCTGAATTGGGATCATGAAAACTACGATGAATGGCCTCAAATCGAATTCTAACCTTGCCGGCACCATATTGATGAAAGAGAACCTTTTCATACACTCTAAGGGGACCACCATGTCAGACTTCATGATGAAACAAATTGAACAACGAATGGCAACACGAGGGATTGACCTCAATCTTCTTTCAGATGAGGAATTATCTGCAGTTGCCGTACGTTTTCTCGGGGATGCCCCACCTGGCCATTTGCCAAGAGAAACCGTGATTTCAACGCTTCAGAATCAACAACCCATCCAAGAGTGGGCGATGGGGATCAAATCACGTCTCAGTGCTCAAGCAGCAGAAAAAATGACTGACGCCACGCGTTCAGCAGTTGATACTGCAAGGAAAAATTACGAAACACGACGGGAACAAGACCCTCGCCTTGCCGCCATTGCGAATAAATTCGGTGAATGGCTCAACGAGTCCAACTACAACGCCGCACAATTGACGGCGATGGCGGATGCAAACAAAGATGGCATCATCAGCAACGACGAAATTCTCAATCTTATCCGAACCATGTCCAATTCAGAACCTCCAGAATGGGTGATTGAACTCGTCGTCAAGCACATCGATACAGACGGAAACGGAGCAATCTCTCTTCCCGAATGGTGGGCTTTCCTTGAATCGATTGGATTTGAAAACGCCTCACCACTGATCCCAGAACAACCGGCTCCTGAAGCCGTTCCTGAGCCAGTTCCCGAGCCAGTTCCCGAGCCGGCTCCCGAACCGATTCCAGCCCAAACCATTCAACCAGAAGCAAGCGTTGCTGCTGTCGCAGCTGTCGCTACGACTGCGGCTGTTTCGACACAAGCACAAGATCCAACGCCAACACCCGCTCCAGTTGAAGCACAACCTGAGCCTCAACAAGCACCAGAACCTACGGGAAGCATGGATCATCTTGCAATCATTGAAGCGCTTTCTGGTGCTCGATTATTGTCAGAGTTTAATGAAATCGTTGCGCGTTCTACAATTCAAACCTCGACCATTAAAGTCGAAAAAACCGAGCGTTCTCTGATGGCTACAGGAGAGTACAAGGGTGGCCAAACCATTACTGGAACACTGGATGGAGGCGAACATGTGGTCACCATCCGGTTCCCAGTGAGTGAATCTGAATTCATTGAAGGTTTGAAGAGGGGCCAAGTTGTTCAGGCAGAGGGGAAAATCTACCGATGGTCTGGCGCTTTGAAGCAAGCAAACCTCGATGGAACAAATGCACGCCTTGCTTGATCACTTGAGCGCACGTGCGATCACAATACGCTGCACTTCTTGCGTTCCTTCGTAGATTTGAGTGATTTTTGCATCTCTGAAGAATCGTTCGACTGGGAATTCCTTCGTATATCCATAGCCACCAAGCACCTGAATCGCCCGCTCGGCCACCCACATTGCTGTGTCGCCTGCGAAAAGTTTGGCCATGCTTGCTTCCTTCGAGTGACGCGGACCACCATGTTCGTAATGTTGTTGCTTGACCCAAGATGCCTGATAAATGAGAAGGCGTGATGCTTCGATTCGTGTTGCCATGTCCGCAAGGTAAGCCATGATCATTTGATGATGTGCAATTGGTTTTCCAAAGGCCTCACGCTCATGGGCGTACTTGAGGGCTGCTTCATACGCACCCTGTGCGATGCCTAGAGCCTGGGCGGCGATGCCGATTCTGCTGTTATCTAAAGCGTTCATTGCAATTGGGAAACCATTACCAACACCCTTGAGTACGTTCTTTACTGGAACTTTACAGTTGTCTAAAATCAAGGTGCACGTGTCCGAAGAACGGATACCGAGTTTGTCTTCTTTCTTGCCAACCGAGAAACCTTCGTAACTCGAATCAACGATGAATGCGGTCGAGCCGCCATGCTTTTTCACAGCATAATCAGGGTGATCGACGTCTTTGGCAAACAAGATGAGAATTTTAGCTTGGACACCGTTGGTCACCCACATCTTCTCACCGTTGAGGATGTAGTGTTCACCATCGTCAGAAAGTTTGGCCTTACAGGTCATTGCTGCTGCGTCAGTTCCAGCACCAGCCTCAGAAAGTGAGTATGCACCTACTTCACCTGCTGCGAGCCGAGGTAGGAATTCTGCCTTCTGTTCTTCGTTTCCGTGCAGAGCGATTGTTTTCGAACAAAGACCAACGTGAACACAGTACATCACGGCGAAGGAAGGATCAACACGAGCAAGTTCTTCGACGATGATGGATTCTGAAATATCATCCACAGGTGAGCCACCATAGGCTTCAGGAATAGTCACGCCTTGCAGGCCATATTCAAGGAACTCTTCCCACTCTTTGCTCGGAGGGATTTGTTGTTGGTCACGGTGTTCGGCCGTCAGGGAGAGGACGCTTTCTGCGAAGTCTCGGACCATCTCTCGAATCATTTGCTGTTCTTCGGTTTCGCCGTAGTTCATGTTCGTCCCTATGCAGCGGAAAACGCCGACTCACTTAACCCGTTTGACGGTTTTACACGGCAGTCTATTTTGCCTCAAATTGATATACAATGGTGATTGGGGCGTTTTTGAGGGAGTGCCCTAATGGATGAAGAAGTTGTAGAATTCAGCGTTGCACATAATAGAAAATATTCCCGTGACCATCTTTGGTACCAGGAAAAAGACGACCGGCTCATGATTGGCGTGAGTGAATATCTCGCTGTCGAAATTGGCGAAGTTCTCCGAGTGATTTTACCTCAAGCAGAGAATGAAATCGATGAAGGAAGAGACATGTTCTCGATTTGGACTGCAGATGAAAAGGTTGCTTTCCCTTCGATGTATTCTGGCATCATTGCTGAAGTGAACGGTGAAGTTGAAATCAACCCTGACTTGGTCAATGATTCAGCTTATGACCACGGATGGATCATCATCATTGAACCTCATGAATTGGACCTTGAGAACCTCTTGGAACCTGATGAGTACGTTGAATTCCTCGCCGAACTCTGAGCAAAGGTCTTACCCCTTCGCACCGGAGGTTTTGCCATGGGCGATGCGTTGAAGCGACTTCGAACGAGTTTAGCCAACGCCCCTGTGATATGGAAAGGCGACTACCCATACTTCATCCACCCCATTACCGACGGTGTTCCACGCCTTGATCCTGAGGTATTGAAAGCAGTGACAGATTTGTCCGAAGCCGCAATTGATTGGAGTGGCATCGACCTCATTCTTGGGATAGAGGCCATGGGACTACCGCTCACAGCGCCGCTGAGTGTTCGCACAGGCGTTCCTTTGGTGATTGGACGTAAGCGATCTTACGGTCTCGAAGGGGAGGTTGTCATCGATCAAGCGACTGGATACTCGAAACAACCGATGTACCTCAACGACATTGCACCCGGTGAACGGTTGGCCATTGTGGATGATGTGCTTTCGACAGGAGGTACACTCCGAGCGGTGATCGAAGGTGTGCGGGCAACCGGCGCAACGGTTGCTCACATTCTCGTTGTGGTTGAGAAAGGACCTGGTTTGAAACAACTTCAACGAGATTACCCAGAGATCAAGATCGACTCTCTTGTCCGCCTCGAAATGGATGGTGCGGACGTTGTTTTGCTTGATGATGAACCCGCTGGAGCATAGGGTGCATTGATGAGGGAGCGGCGAGCCCCTCGCATAGGGACGACCATGGACTTGGACCGCCACGACTTCGAACTTGACCAATTAATGGAACGGATTCAAGCGAATGATAATCGCTTGATTGCGCTTCAGATTCCTGAAGGTTTGAAGATGCAGGCATTGGAAATGATGGACACCATCGAAACCGAAACCAGCGCTAAAGTGGTCCTAGCTGCAGACCCTTGCTACGGTGCATGCGATCTTGTCCACGATAAAATGAAACTCATGGGTGTGGAATTGGTCGCCCACATGGGCCACTCTCAAATGAACATTGATTCGGGAATGCCGACCCAATTCATCGACGTGACCTATGACGGCGATCCTGAGTTGACACCAGTGATTCCATTCCTCGATGCTCACAAAGCGATTGCAGAGAAGCGCCTTGCCGATCAAGCCACACCAGAAGAGATGTCCGAAGAAGAAGCACAAGAGCGTTTCTTAGACGCTGTCGGCCGCATGGCTCCACTCACAGGCACTAAACTCGGCCTGGTTGGTTCGATTCAGCACTTGCATCTGCTTCCAGATTTCCATGATCGTTTGGAAAAAGCCGGTTATGATGTGACGATTCCCATTGGTGGTGCGAGACTTTCATTCCCAGGTCAAGTCTTAGGATGCAACTATTCCGGCGATGATGACTCAATTGGCCATTACCTGTTCCTCGGTTCAGGTGATTTCCATCCAATCGGTCTTGTTCTGCACACTGGGAAACCTTTGGCCATGCTCGACCCCTACACGGGCGATGCTGAAGAAATGTCACTCGAGCGAATCGAGCGCATCCTTCGGCAACGCTCTGGCCTGATTATGGCCAGTGGTGATGCGCAACGCTTTGGTATCCTGATTGGGGAAAAACCAGGTCAGATGCGCCGAACTTTGGCTTTGAGAATGAAGCGCATGCTCGAAAAACACGGTAAAAAGGGCTACCTGCTCGCTTTGGAACATATTGGGCCAGATTTGATTGATTTCTATCCCGTCGACGCCTTTGTGAACACGGCTTGCCCTCGAATTGCGATCGATGATGCCGTCCGATACAGAAAGCCACTGATCACGCCTTTCGAACTCGAAGTTGCCCTTGGAGAGAAGAAGTGGGAAACTGGATATCAATTCGACGAGATACCCTGAACAAGCACCAATGATGTTTCAAAACAGACATCTTGATGCTGGTTCTCAACCGTATGTTCAAGAACGGTTGGCGTGAGCCTTCTTTTGTTATGACGAGTTACCTTGACCGAATTGGGGCTGGCTCAGTGCTTGCCGACCCAGAAGTCATGGATTTCGATTGGATGCCACCCGAACTTGTTGGACGAGACGAGGTTCAGCGGGAACTTGCATCAAAGTTTTCGACGCTGGCTCACCCTGAAGGAACTGGACGCGTCGTCATTACTGGCCCTGTTGGAAGTGGGAAAACTGTTCTTGCAGATACGTTTTGCAGGGACATTCAACGCCATCTTGCTGGAAAGCGCAACATTCGGTCTGTCAAAGTGAATTGCAGAAATGCTTCAACCAGCATGAGGGTTGTTCAACGGATCCTCCACTTGCTGGACCCAGGCCACCCAGACCGAGGTCTCTCAATGGGTGAGTTGCTGTTGAGTTTACGACGACTGCTTCGAAGGGAATCTTCACACTTGATCGTCGTGTTGGACGAGGTCGACCACATGCTTCGCAGGAGTGGCGATGACCTGCTCTATCAATTGCTTCGAATCGATGAAGACCAAGAAGGAAAAGGTACCATGTCGCTGATCTTGATCAGCCAGGAGCAAGTGCTCGATGTGCTCGAAACAGCTGTCATCTCTCGTATGGGAGCATCAAACCACCTTCGAATCAGTCCATATTCAGTGGATGGGCTTGAAGCGATTGCCCTACAACGAGCAAAACTTGGTCTTGTCTTGGGCACCTGGTCACCCGAGATTATTCGATTAATCGCCGAAAAAGCGGCGCACACAGGGGATGCAAGAAAGGTCATTGAATTGCTCAACGCTGCGGTCGAACGATGTGAATTCCGTCAAGACGGGCATAATGAATCACATATCATCATCGACGATATCCACGAACCTTCGAGCACGCTCCTTGCGACTGTGGGTAGCAATCTGGAAGTGATCGACGATTTGACAGCCCATGCTATGCTGGTGCTTCTGGCCATGTGCAGACGATTGTCAAATCAAGAAACCATGACCACTGGCGACGTTGAACAATTGTATGCGGTCGTCTGTGAAGAGTATGAGGTGAAAATGAAGAGTCACACCACAGTTTGGAAGTATCTCAAGGAATTTGAAACCCGCCAGTTAACCGTCTCCCGAGTGGCTACAATCGGGGGAGGGCGAGGCAGGACAACACATCTGAGCATGCCTCATTTCTTACCAAAAGATATCGGAAGTCGGCTTGAAATGCTCTTGAAAAAGAGAATCCGATGACCAAAAACCCGTTTGCCTCCATACGGTGGGGCTAAATACGGGTCGATGTTCGGAAGGTCGTTCTAGAGGTGTAAATATGGCTGTTGGACAACAAGGAGAATTCGTCGCCGTCGTCAATGATACGGACCCTGCCAGCGGTGGCAAGTCCTATTCACTCAAAATTAGTGGAAACAACCACGCTCAACTTTTGGGTAAGAAAATCGGTGACACAGTCGATGGAATCTTTGTCGGCGAAGGAGAACAAACCCTCTCTGGCTACAAATTACAAATCACTGGCGGATCCGATAAGACAGGAACCCCACTCCGACGTGACCTTGAAGGTGGCTCCCGACAAGCAGTTCTTGTCACCAAGTCCACTGGTTTCAAGGGCCACAACCTCGTCTTCAAGACCAAAGGTGGCGAGAAGAAGCGATTCCGCTACAAGCCAGATGGACTGCGCAAGCGACGAAACTTCCGTGGAAACACCATCAACCAAGACACCCGTCAAATCAATCTCAAAGTCATCGACTCGGGCAACAAGTCCCTTGCTGACATCCTCGCCGCAGGTAGCGAAGAAGCGTCGGAGTGAAACCCGAGAGGGCTTTCGAGATAATGGAGTGAGGGAAGCATGGCACGAGCGCTTCCAGCACAACCACAAGTTAACATCGGCCTTGTCGGCCACGTCGACCATGGAAAGACAACCCTGACGCAGGCACTTTCTGGTGTTTGGACCGACACCCACTCAGAAGAACGAAAACGGGGTATTTCGATTAAACTCGGGTACGCAGATACCGCATTTTACAAGACCAAAGAAGGTCAATTCTATCCAACAGGTCGCCGCCCTGATGGAGCTGATGATGTTCCAGATGAGCTGCAGCGTGTCGTCTCCTTCGTTGATGCTCCTGGCCACGAGACATTGATGGCGATTATGATCACTGGAGCATCGATTATGGATGGTGCCATGTTGATGGTGGCTGCCAATGAAACATGCCCACAACCGCAAACTCGAGAACACTTGATGGCGCTCGAGATTGCTGGCATCGAAAATATCGTCATCGTTCAGAACAAGATTGATCTTGTGACTCGAGAGCGGGCCCTTGAATCTCATGCAGAGATTACTTCCTTCCTCAAAGGAACGATTGCCGATGGTGCACCAATCATCCCTGTCTCCGCTCATCATGACGTCAACCTTGACATCCTCATTGATGCCATAGAGAAGACCATTCCTACCCCTGACAGATCAAGCGACAAGCGTTCAATCATGCATGTTGCACGCTCTTTTGACATCAACCGCCCGGGGACTCGTCCTACGAAACTTCGAGGTGGCGTGATTGGCGGAAGCATTGTCGAGGGTACCTTCGACCTCGGCGATGAAATTATCATCGGTCCAGGTCGCAAAATCGAGCAAGGAAACAAGGCTCATTGGGAACCGATTGAAGCAACTGTGAGCAGCATGCAAGGAGGTGGTCTCAATTTGGACACAATGCATGCAGGTGGCCTGTGTGGCATGGCAACCATGCTTGACCCATCGATCACTACATCTGACAACCTTTCAGGTCAAGTCGTTGCCCGCAAAGGAGATTTACCCGAAATTCGCACATCGATGAACGTCTCAGTCAAACTCATGGAAACCATGGTGGCCGGTGAAGGTGAAGATCCGGAAAAAATACACCCTCTGCGAAACAATGAGATGTTGATGATCAATGTCGCAACTGCTACCTCTGTCGGCGTCACACGGAACGCAGAAAAGAGTCGGGCGACCCTTGAATTACGTCTACCAATTTGCGCCGACCCCGGACAACGAGTCTCGCTCTCAAGGCGAGTTGGCACTCGATGGCGATTAATTGGCTACGGAACGATTGAGTGACGGGCGTCATGCCTCGTCAAACAGAGGAGGAAACAATCATGCAAAAAATCCTCATCGATGCTTGTGGTTGGGTAGCAGTCATCGATTCAGGCATGAATTTTGACAGCGAAATTTCACGTTTATTAGGCCGCCCAGAAGTGTTGCTTCTCCCCAAGGTCTTGGAAGAACTCGAACGTCTACACAACGAGCGACCACGCTCCAAAAGTCTACTTTTGGACATGTTGATCGCAAAATCATCCCCTATTGAACCACCAATCGAAGCAGGTGAACATACCGATGATCAGCTCGTTCACCTTGCTCACTCGCACGCCATGGTTGTGTTAACCGTTGATGGCCAACTTAAGCGTAGATTATTCGAGCGGGGAGTCCCTGTTGTTGAAATAAGTAAAAAGAAAAGATTGAGTTTACTTGAAGGTCTATAGAATGAATAGCACCGATTGGGCGAGCCAAGTGGAATCTCGACTCCGAGGCTTCAATTTCACCCTCGTAAGCAAACAATCATCATCATGCCGGTAGGAAGTTCATATAGGATTAAATTCGCCTTACCTCCATGTCTGAAATTGAGACGATTGCCGATGGCTCGGGCAAAACCCATTTTGGATTGAACAACAAACAAGCAAGGGACCTTGCTGATGCCCTGATTGAGCTTGGCATTCCGACCAACATAGTGAGGGTCATGATCTGCCTTCACACCCATGGCGCTACAACGAGTAAGACCCTGCAAACACGGTGTGAACTCCGACAACCAGAGATCAGTACCGCAATCAAAACGCTCAACGAGCGCTCATTGGTTGAGATTCAGAGCACAGGCGCAAGTGGCCGAGGAAGGCCTTCTCACATCTACAAATTGAGCAAGAGCATCGAATTGTGCATTGAACACTTTACCAGCGAAATTCAGCGCGAAATCACCGCCATGCAAAATGGACTCCAGAATGTTCAGCGATTGACACAAAGTCTGTGATTATGGCAACGTGAACAGAACGTCATCGCCATGCCCATCAAGCAATCCTAATTTGACACCAGCATCGATCCATGCATGTGCATAATTGATGGCGCCAAAAGCGCGAACATGATCGCCAATCTTCAGAAAATGCTGTGCGTCAGAGGCATAGTCATCAGCCATCCTCATCATAATGGCGAGTTGGGATGCTTCATTCGAACCCTCGGGGTGAATTGGTGTTGCTTTGGCGCGTGCCCTCCGAGTAATATCGAGGTACTTCTCAATACGCTCAATCGAAACCTCAGTTTTCGATTCAGTCATTCTCCACCCTCCTTTTGCCGCTTCAAGAGTCTACGAACGTCTTCTGTTCGCCCAAGTGCGCCATACAACTCTACTGCTCGAGAGAGCCTGCCTTCGTCTTCGGCTGTTTGTGCTCGTGCAAACAGGGATCGACGCTCTTCCCAATTCTTGGCAAGTGCCGCTTCCGCTGCAGCCTCGTACCGCCCTTGTCGTTCTGCTTGAGCAAGGTGAGGGGCTGTCCATCTTCGAACAAGCCCATTGCGTGTTGCTGTCGCCATTGCATCAGGGGTTAGCGAAGAGAGCAGATCTCCAAGATTCATTGTTTCTCCGAGCACATCAGTAGCTTCGCCTTCATTGCTTGACAGATGGTGAAGATGGCCTTCGATACCAAGCACCCACCAACCATCAGCGCTTCTGACGCCTTCCATCGGTTCAAGTGAATCGTATTCCACACGCTCGAGCGCATCCCATCCAAAGGGATGAGGGACGCCTTCCCAAATGCCACCATCGCTTGATTGCATCAAAATTCGACCGTTCAATAAGGGAGTTACCCAACTCCAAACTCGATCTTCGAGGCAACGCTTCATGTCGCTTTGGGCTAAACGTGCGCACCAAAGTCGGCCATCATCAGCCTGCCACATCATGTGTTCGCGGTCAAGCCAACCGAGTAAACGTCGTACTTTTCCACTTTCCAAGCGCCGTATACCTCGTCCTTCATGTGAAAAGAGATGCAGGTGGCCTTGCCTACCAGAGAGGATCCAACCACCTCCAGGGCGGGCTGAAACGTCCGTGAAGCCACCCTGCGTCGACCTACCTTCGCTGAGCATCGAACCATCGCTCGTAGAGAGCACATAGAATCCATGAGCCGCAAGGACAGCCACAATACCGTTATTGACGCTAAGTGCGTGTGCCTTGAATGGGAGTTCGATGCGCCATCGTACTGAACCGTCGTCTTCGAGCATGAACAGATCAAGCCCACTGCTGATGACCATGCCTCCCTCTGCCGAAGTCATAGCAGCAATACGGCCTGGTGCTTGCCACGACCATGTGATGGTCCACATCAGGCTTCACCCCCTTGGACGCCCCAGGCTTCAAGTTGGGCTCTTGCAGTGGGCGTCATGGTGTAGAAGCGCTGCCTTCCAGAAGTTCTCGCATTGAGCACACCACCTTTGAGTAGACGACTACAGATTTGCGAGAGTCGGGAACGCTTGACCCTAAGATCTGCAAGTAATTCTTTGTCGGATGGGGAAAACTTTCGTTGCTGAGCCACAGCAAGAACGGCCATTTCGTTAGCATTCAGATTGGAGAGGAGTGTGACGTCGAGTATGTATTCTTCAAGATCCTTGCTTGGCCTATGCTGCAGACCTGCTAAAGCATCGATGAAAGCTCGCTGTGAGCCATCAACTTGTGAAGGTTCGGAGCCGGTTGACATGGCCATCAAAAAATTCTGCAAAACAGTTGCAAGGGCATCAACATCGTGGTTTGGTCGCTCAGGGGTCACAACTGGAGGATTGTCCAAAGGTATGGTCAATTCAGGAAGTAAATGTGAATCCTCTTCGGCTTCGGGTACAAATTCAGGCTCAAACAACCCAACCTCATCATGAATCAATGTTGCAGAGTCCTCATTTTCTTCATCCATTGGAGTTGAGGGGAGGGACGGGAGTGAATCGGTCCCCTCTGAAAGCCAGAGTTCGGCCCCAGTTTGTTCCTCTGGCTCTGGTGCGCCTTTCCCGTCCCTTAGACGGCCCACAAGGCCCGAAAACGCACCATTGACGACGGTTGGCTGGCGGTCTTCAGCAGCAGCAACAAATTCTGGAGTTTGTGGAAGCGCTTTGTAGGGTAATTCAGGAAGGTCTGCATCGGCAGACTTTTCTTCATCCAATTGCTCTAAATTGAGGTCAAATCCAAGGACGTTATCGATAATTTTCACGTCATCCTCTTCATCCCGCAGGGCCTTCCGCTCCGTCCATGGGGTCGAGGCATCGATGTAATCTTGATCAAGTGGTTCTTCAGATGCCTCCTCTGAAGGCGATTCAAAGATGTTGAACATGCTGTCCATAACTGGATTTGCTTCATCCTCTTCTTTACCTGGTTCAGCGAAGGGTTCAACCTCAACTTCTTTGCTTGCCATTGAATTAATCTGTAGGTCTGGCTCTGGCATGCTCAAAATTTGATTATTTGCTGCGAGGGAGTTTGGGTCCCTCGATGCGTCAACGGCATTCCGCATAAGTCGAATAAGCGATGCTGGGTTGCCTCCTGATTTTTCACGAAGGTGCCGTGCATCCTCAAAAGACAATGTAAACGGCTTCTTGGATACGGATTGAACACGGCGTTCGACGAGGGCTTGAACTTCGTTAATGGTGAGAGGTTCGAGGTAAAAATCACTGTCGAAGATGTGAAGCAATTGTTCTGGAAACTGCGCCTTTTGCATGGTTTCAATCACAACAACAAGCACACACCGAACCCGATTGAGTGTTGCACTGGCTGCCCGAAGTGCATCAGAAAGCAAAGTCATTTCCACGTGTTGTGCATCGATGACGATCAACGGCAAGGATTGCAGATGGACATTCGAAGCTTCAACCAACTTTTCTGCTACTTGTGACCACCCAATCGGGGCCTCTGTGCCCGTGAGTTGAGCATAGATGTCCCTCATGAGGCAAAGCGCCGAATCCTTTTGAGAAATATGATCGATATGGACCGATTTAGGTGCATGGTTTGACAAACAACGCAGCAAGGAGGAGCGTCCAGAACCCATTTCACCCGAAAGAAGAATTCTTCTGGGCGATTTGAATTGAATGTACTGAGCCATTGCATCCCTCACATGGACTCGTCCAACCAAGAGATGATTTTGGCTCGATTCGAGCGGAAGGGTCGAAAAAGGGTTTGACGCAAGAGGTGGTAACTCGATCTCTTTGCCTTGGACTTCCATGCACCGAGCAACTGCAGAGGGGTATTTCATCTTTGAGGAATTTCAGGGCATGTAGTCACCTGTTAGAAGGCGTTACTTGCCATGCCGCACCGCTGCACACTTTGCGTTTAACGCTCAATTAACGCAAATATAACGCGTTAGGAAATCCGTTAAACCCGTTAATTTTTGACCGGGAAGAAAAATCTCAAGCGAAAGAAGCGTCGATGTCGATGCCCTCGGAACATGCGATTGCTTGATGGGCTCAACCACTGTGCAAGGAACAAGGCGAGCCACATGCCAGTTGAAAACAGTCGATTAGGAGGTTTTTTCCGGCATTCTGTTGCTGAACGCAGGAATATGGTCGCTGAAATGGCAGATCTGACAGCGGCGCAAATAGAAGCACTGCGAGCATGTGGCGAATTAAACGAAGCCGCAGCGGACCGCATGATCGAGAACGTCATCGGCACCATGTCATTACCAGTCGGTATTGCAACGAACTTTGTGATCGATCAAAAGCACTACCTCATCCCATTTTGCCTTGAGGAATCAAGCGTTGTAGCGGCTGCATCCAACATGGCAAAACGCTGCCTGGTCAATGGAGGCTTCAGAACCAACAATGATGCCCCAATGATGATTGCACAACTCCAAATCATGGATTGCAGCGATACAAAGCATGCTGAACAGGCGTTGCATGAAGCAAGTGAAGAATTGATGGCACTTTGCAATAGCCTGCCCTCGACAATGATTCGTCTTGGGGGCGGCTGTAAGCGCATAGAAACCCGAACCATTCACAGCCTCAGTGGGCCAATGGTCATCTTGCACATCGTCGTCGATTGCAGGGACGCTATGGGAGCAAATGCAGTGAATACAATGGCTGAACTGATCGCCCCACGAGTCGAAGAACTGACTGGTGGGAGGGTTCACCTGAAAATCCTCTCGAACCTCGCAGTGCACCGATTAGCACGGGTCGAGGCCACATTCACACCAGAGGAAATTTCTGACGATGGCACCAAGGCCAATGGTCTTGAAGTGATTCAAGGAATACTCGAAGCCCACCACTTTGCCGTTGCCGACCCGTTTAGAGCGGCGACACACAACAAAGGAGTCATGAATGCCATCAGTAGTGTAGGGCTTGCTTGTGGACAAGACTGGAGAGCCATAGAAGCAGGATGCCATGCCTATGCAGCTTACGGAAAAGAGCACTATGGATCTATGACGCATTGGTACGAAGATGAAGAAGGCAATCTCGTCGGCCGTATTGAAACCCCTATGGCGGTTGGAACTGTTGGAGGGGCCTCGAAAGTCCACCCTGCTGCGCAAGCGAATTTAGCGATCCTCGGCGTTGATTCTGCACAGGAACTGGCAGGCGTCATCGCAGCCTCTGGGCTTGCTCAAAACCTTGGAGCCTTACGTGCCCTTGCCACACGTGGCATTCAAGCAGGGCACATGAAATTACATTCAAGGAATATGGCCGTGAGCGCTGGTGCCGTTGGTGATGAAATAGAAACCATTGCAAAGCGACTCCAAGCGGT
>Ga0066856_10000373_pt1 | contig 16519 bp, 16 predicted proteins | sample ETNtaG_5_FD_65605 | JGI IMG/M metagenome (GOLD analysis project Ga0066856, IMG submission 65605) | Marine microbial and viral communities from oxygen minimum zone, Eastern Pacific Ocean - ETNP201406SV205 | ecosystem: Environmental > Aquatic > Marine > Oceanic | place: Pacific Ocean: Eastern...
CAGATTATAGACGGTGATTATCGTGGGAAGGAAAGAGGCTGACTGATGATGGACATCATGCAACCAGGTTTGACCGAGGGTAATCTCTTGGTTACCTTCGGTATTGTTAGCGTGCTAGTACTCATTTCAGAGAAATACCGAGTCTTGGATAGACTCGGAGTATATGCTGCTGCTGCACTTGGACTTGTAGTGGGAGGATTAGGGCACTGGACTTGGTTGGTAATACTTCTTGGATTCTTAGGAACATCTCACAAAGCGACAAAGTGGAGATTTGATGAAAAGGCTGCCAAAGGTTTGTCAGAATCTAGTGATGGTCACAGAAGTTGGGGGAATGTCGTAGCAAATGGTGGACTTCCAGGACTTGTGGCAATCATTTCTTGGTCACTTGGTGACCACGAGAATGGCCTATGGATTTTCGCAGCATCGGTCGCGGTTGCTGCATCAGATACATTCGCGTCCGAAATTGGCTGCCTAGACGAAAGAGTAAGGATGATCACAACCATGAAAAAATGCGAAGCGGGGTTAAATGGAGGCTTCTCCCCTAACGGGCAGATTGCCGCTTTTGTAGGCTCATCAATTATTGCAGTTCTAGCATTTATTTCAGACCAAGACATCGAATTAGCAGCACTGGTAGCCATTATTGGATGGCTAGGCTGCCAAGTAGATAGTGTCCTAGGTGCATTACTGGAGAACAGAGGTCTGATGACCAAAGGGACTGTAAATGCTGCAGCAATTACCTCTGGTATTATTGCAATGTGGTTGTATCTTGGAAGCCCACATCTATGATGTGGTTTCTTCAACCCCAAGTGCTTGGGGTATTACATGCAGAGGAGGTGGATTGCACTTTTTGCACTTTTGTGCATCATGATTCCTACCTTCACATCTATGGTGACAAATGCATCTGCAGATAAAGAAACATATGAAGCAGGATTCGTAGAATGGGACATCAATAATGTCCATCGAATTTACATCAGTGGTGCAGGCAATGATGTTAATCTAACTCGTGATTACCAAGGTGCTTCGATGGGGAATGTGTTGATTCGTTCAGGGCAGAGTGCCTCTATTGGGCCATTATCAATGCCTCCTTTGGAAATGGGGTTCAATGGTACATTCAACATCTCAACTTACATTGCAGCTTATGTCCAAGCAGGTACTGGCATTTTACCTCTACAGTGTCGAACAAATAATCCAGTAACAATAGACACTCAAGTTCAAATCGGAGATTTCTCTTACTTTGGTACTATTGTTGATTACGTCTATCGGTCTTCATCTGACGCTCACAACATGAGTACAGAGGTCTCAATCGGTAACATTACTGCCAGAGAGGGCGACGTTATCACTTACTCATTATCAGCTTCTACAAATTGTCCAGCCAACATAAATATTGAATGGGGTGGAATTGGTGAATTCAGTGGAGGAATTGTGATTCAGGGTGACCTGTTCTCGCCAGAATTCGAGGTAACAGTTGATGACTCTAGATTAGCACATATTCAGATGGTTGCAACTCTACCTTGGGGATTCGATGATTTAGATGAAGATTATACTTCGATGAATATCTATGGACCCGTTGAGCCTGATGAAAAAAGAGTATACGACGATGACATGCGTCCTGAAGGATTTACCGCAACTAGCACTTATGTCGAAAGAACTGATGATATGGGAAGGCCGTCAAAAGTATTCACTGGAAAGAACGAGTTGCCAGCAGGCGATAACGTCCTGGTTGTCTGTCTCAAGACAGTAGATTCACAAGCTACTGGAATCGCAGGTAAAAACTGTGATCATGCTGGAATTATTAGATTTAATGTTGAAGGGGATGCTGAGCCGATTGCAAGCGCATTCTTATGGCTTTCAATATCAGGCTTTGTTGCAGTAATAACATATCTATTCGTCCTAATTCGGCAAGGAATTTTGCTACCATTACCGTTGATTGGTGCCTTGATAGTCATGGCGATGCTAATGATTCCTTTAGCCAGCGACATACCTGATTTGGGAGGTGAAGCGATTGTTGCAGATGATGCTAGAGCGCCATCTTTCATCCTTCATCAGAACGAAAACGGTTCATCTGTTTCCCTTGATGAATTACTTGATGGGAAAGAAGCTGTGATAATTGGTATCACATTACCAGCATCCAGCAATGCATTAGACCAGACTAAGCAGATTGAGAGTGCGGTAAATCGATTAGACGGCCGGGTAAGTGCAGTGCAAATAGTCACTGGTGAAAATGTACGAATGGATGATTTAGATACAATCGCAGGAATTACAAATGTATCTTGGCCGATATTGATTGATGATGGTGAAAGCAGATTTGCTAGTCGGATGCCGATGGGTGTTTCAGATTCAATTGTAATCATAGATTCATCTGGCCATGTAACTTATTCAGTTAGCGGAACAACCAGTGCTGAAAATTTAGTTGATGCGGTCGACGAGATAGGATTAGGAGGTCAACAATCAATCTTTTCGACTCTAGGATTATTCTGGGGACCCGGATTAGCGATGTTATTTGTAGCGCTACCTAGGAGAACATATGATCCACCTGAAGAGTCATTGATTCCAGGTTCGCTATGGGGCAGTGTAGCACTTGCTGGAGGAGTTGGATTCCTCATGGTAAATTTAACTTCACTAATCATGTCATTTACTCCGGGAGATAATGACTTACGAATTTGGGCAGATATTGCTTTGATTGTTTGGTTTGTTAGTGCTGCCATAAGGGCTGCAATTAGTGGAACTCCTTGGGAAATAAAGTTTGTTTCAAAACGGTTGCATAATCTATATTCCAAAGGATTCAGGGAGTGGCGAGACATCGAAGATGTAGAAAGAGATCTGCTGATTGGATTTTGGATGGGGTGGTTCATTTGGCTAGCATACCCTGCATTACTTTCTCAAGGAGTGGCAGCATTGACGATGACAGGAGGCGTCAATTACTTATTCGGGCCATTCATGCTGATTTTACATACCGTGATGGCAGGCCTGCTCACACTTATCATAAGATTTGTAGCGTCGTGGGGAGGCCCAATTTCCCGCGCATTTGGCTCATATGGATCAGGTCCATTCTCTGAAGCCTTGGGATATGCACTCATACCAATTTCACTTTGGGCTTTAGCAAACATCATCATTAATGCATCCAATATTGGAATAATTTGAGTGTTGAACATGGCAAGACAAATTCCTAGGGACCACCTTCCATTCCCTATGCCAGAACGACCTCATGCACTGGTACAGGAATGGAGAAATTTGACATTTATGCACTGGGAAGTCAAACCTGAGGATTTGATTCATCATATCCCAGAAGGTCTGGAAATTGATCTATTCCAAGGTAAAGCATATGTTGGAACTATTCCATTTGTTATGAAGAATGTTAGGCCAAGACTATTGCCTTCTTTGCCCGGAGTATCCACATTTCCTGAGTTCAATATTCGAACATATGTTACTAGAAATGGTAAACCTGGTGTCCTTTTTATCACTCTAGAAGCTCAAAGTAGAATCACATGCTGGCATGCACCGAGGTCATATGGGCTTCCATATCGTTATGCTAAATGCAATTTGGATGTTAGTAATGACAAATATGCATGGAAATCACGCAGAAATAGTGATGGAGTGGAATTAGAAGGAGAATGTAAGATACACGGAGTTAGCCGAGTTGCTGAAAAGGACTCACTGGAACATTTCCTTTTCGAAAGATATTCGCTCTACACCGAACACAAAGGCAAACTCCACATGGCATACACCTTACATGCACCTTGGGTGTTCAGAGATGGCACCGTGAACATAGTGAAAAACACTCTAACTGAATCATATGGATTAGGAATTGATGTGATGAATCCGCAGCATGTCCACGCTTCAGAAGGAGTTTACGTCCAGACTTGGCCAATAGAGGAAGTGGTTTCATGACCGATAGAGACTTTTTGTTGCTAGACGGGGATTGTGGACTATGTCACAGGTTAGCGACTTTCATAGACAAGCGCTTGGCTAAAGGCCAGGACTTAGGATATCGCCCGATTCTATCAGATGATGCTCAAGCGATGATTGCAAATTTCCCTGAAAAACAACAGAATGCGGATTCTGTTTACCTTCTAAGAAACGGAAAATCGTACATTCGTTCAGCGGCTGGAATCCGATGCCTGCTATACATGAAATGGTACTACTCAATGTGGTTTCCAGTGTTGTGGATCATCCCCCTACCACTTAGAGACATCGGATATCGCATTATTGCCAAATATAGACACAAGTTCTTCAAAAAGCCAGCAACATGCCTATTCAGAATCGATTGACTTAGAAAACAATAGGCTAAGTATGATGCTTTTTTCTCAACAGACATGAAGGGGATTGCTTTAGTTGCTATTTTGCTTGCAGTTATTGCCAGCCCTGTAGTTTCTGCTGAACCAGTAAACCCAGATACCATCATCACAGTAGATAGTACTAATTTACGATTCAGTCCATCGAGTGTAACTATTGATGAAGGCGATGCTGTACGCTTCTTTTGGGATGGCCAATTACTTCCTCACAATGCAGTTGAGGAGAATGAAACATTCGACTCAGGGGATACAAAGTCTGACGAAGACTACAGATTTGTATTTACTCAAGGATTGAATGGAACATTCGAATACTACTGTGAGCCGCATAGGAGTTTAGGAATGATTGGACAAATAATAGTCAACCCTGCACCTGTAGTGATGGAAAATAATTCTAGCACTGAAGAACCAGTAATGGAAGATGAAGACGAAGATGATTCTTTCATGCCATTCCTATCATTCCATGCAATTACTATTGCAATAATGGTTGCAGCTTTAATCAGAACTAAAGAAGACTAAATGATTTCACTGGCTTCTAAAACCGGTCTTTTCAAACTAGGCGAGAAGTCTACTAACTTCACCCACATTTTGACATCATCTCCTTCGCGCATAGACAGTATCTGTTCATCAAATGACACTGGGACTTTGATTACTCCAACATAAGGGCCTCCATCTATCAGTCCGTGGACTGATTGCCCACCTCGATAATCAGGATCTCCAAGAAGAGTTCTTTCCATCGACTTGATTCTCAGATTCACTAAGTATTCACTTTCTTGTTTATTCATTAATTCTCTACGTTCACTTGAGAATCTTGCACCTTCCATTTCAATAATTAATTGTTCAAACTCAGTATCGATACCATCAGTCAGTTCAACATTAGAGGCATTACTACCTTCATCAGCGACCTCTTCAATGACTATTTCATCATCGATTTCGTCCATCACCGAATCGATTTCTGATAGTTCATCTTCGATTGATTCTTCTTCGATTGATTCTTCTTCAATTGGTTCTTCTTCAATTGATTCTTCTTCCATTGGTTCTTCTTCAATTGGTTCTTCTTCAATTGATTCTTCTTCCATTGGTTCTTCTTCGATTTCTATTCCAAGGTAATTCCATAAACGGTACAATTCAGCTGTATCTAAACTGCCATCTCCATTTGTATCAAATTCTTTGATTGAGTCTTTAATGATGAAAACAGGGATTGCCATTCCAGTTGCAGCAGATAGCGCACCTGCTATTTCCACAGGGTCTAGTTTACCATCTTTGTTGAAATCTCCAAGTTCGATAAGTATCTCAGGAGTAAGTTTTCTTTCGTGGATTTGCTTCGAAAGTTGGTCCATCACTATATTTCCAGCAACCTCTGTTGCCGTTTCACCTTGTGCATTCTTAGGCATCTTTTCATTTATCTTGTATTTGCCTTCCTCGACATTCTGACGTAACTTCTCTCGACCTTCCTCGCGTAACTCTTCAGCACGCTCAATTGCTCTTTCACGGCCTTTCTTTACGATCTTGGATGCCCCCACTGCTCCCAAACCACCTACTGTGACAAGGGCGCCTAATTGCAGACCTTTTTTGGCGAGGTCGGACTTATGCAGGGCCTCAATTTTTTGAGTTTTAGAACCACTGTCAATGCCGTAAGCACTCGCAATAATATCTAATTCTGAAGTTTCTAAGTCCTCTAGTTTCTTCCCGCCACGTACTTCTGATACGACTCTTGACATAATCTGGTTTGATTGGTCATTGTATTGTGCAGCACGACCCTGAGTCTGTTGGGCAGTTCCATGCAAATCATTCCCTACCCATTTCCATTCTCCAGAAGAGTCTTGTTTTAGCACCATATTTCCTTGACCTGTACTTGCAGCACCTCCTGCTGCAGAAACAATTCCTCCCAAGATAAGGCCACATATTCCTAGACCGCAGCAACCAGAACCTAAATCTTCGATTCCGACCATTGAGAAAATTAGGCCGATTAATACTAGACCACCGCTGGCCATCTGTATTGCAGACTTGGCACTAACATCTTCGGACATAAACCTACGATGATAGGCGCCTTCAATAAATTGTGGGCGTCAAGGCCATTTGGGGCGAGGCCAATCTTTAGGATCCCCATGTGTCCATGAAATAGTACAAAGCGCAGTCTCCATTTGTGAAATTTGAGTGTATCCTCTCTCGATTTGTATCCTGAAAAGCCAGTCTTTCAAACGTCCGAGTTTAATCCCAGGTTCTAATCCTGTTTTAGACATCAACCAACTACCATCAATTAGACATGATACTTCTGTTGGATAATCTAATGATTTAACTAAATCTGAAATATCAGCACCTATTGCATCCATTAGGAAAATATGTGTCTTAACTTCTTCTCCGAGTTGGTTTCTATATATTCTTAAATCATGCTTATCTGGAGTCTTATGCAATAGGAAATGCAATAATTTAGCTCTTCCAATTAATTTGTTTGAACACTTAAATCGGTTCAAAACAGCAGATACTTCATCTAACTTAAGATATGTGAAAAGCATAGCAATTCTAGCCTCCAAATCCTCTGGAAGTTTTTCTATTAAATCGAAAATCTCTTTGGCGAATGGATACCCAAAAATTGCAGATAGAACCCCATCGTCATTCATTCTTGAAAGTATTACATGTGCATTTTTCCCAACTATAATTCGCTCTAACTCACTCCAAACCCGTTCAATTGAAACTAGGCTGAGCATAGCTCTATTGTCGATTAGGGCCAAAGATAATTCATTATCTGGATACCAAATTCCTTTTTCCTGACGATCCATGAAACGATAAGCACGCATTATTCGTAAACCATCTTCAGATAGCCTTCTTTTTGCTTCCCCTACTGCCCTCAAGACACCTGAATCTAAATCCGATTTACCGTTAAAGGGGTCATGTAAGAGTCCCCTGGCGTAATCATATGCCATTGAATTCATTGTGAAATCTCGACGTGAAAGGTCTACTGACAGGCTTTTACCCCAGTCTACAGCGTCAGGCCTCCTACCATCGCCATAACCTGTTTCGGTGCGTAAAGTAGTAACCTCAAACATAGATTTGCCACTCTTTACGGTGATGGTTCCATACCTTTCACCTGTGGGTATTGTGTCTTCAAATGATTCAATAACTTGCTTTGGAGTTGCGTCCGTACAAATATCATAATCTGTTGGAATCTTTCCTAGGATGCAGTCTCTAACCGATCCACCGACTACCCAAGCACCATATCCTCCGGCACAAAGCACGTCTAAAACGTGTACTAAATCCTCATTATGAGGAATTAGACCTGGCATTTCGATGCCAGGGTCGTCGGCGGCTCTGCCCTCCTCCATAGTTTGTGTCGCGCTCACCCTTTCCAAAGCATTATCCCAAATATCCCCTTGGAAAGGCCCATGTCATGGGAAGCAGACGATGTCACACTAGTTGCTTTGGATTGGCTAAAACCCCATGAAGAAATCAAAACTAGGAACAGAGATAAGTTGCTAGAGATGACAAAAAGATGGGGTGGATTTACCAAACCACTACTGGTAGATTCTGAAACTGGAGCCATATTGGATGGGCATCATCGCCATTCAGTTGCTATGTCATTGGAACTAAAACGAGTTCCTGTAATTCTAATCAACTATCTGCAAGATGAAGAAATAACCGTAGACATTTGGCCGGGGTGTGGGCTAGATAGCATTTCTAAAGAGGATGTAATTGCAATGAGTTTGAGTGAAGGTTTGTATCCTGCTAAGACGAGTAAACACACTATTGCTAGCCATATGCCTCCAATTCACATTTTGCTTGAAGAACTAATGAAAGATGAATAATCAGCGCCTTGAACGCTTGATTTCTTCCCAGATTTTATTGCCCTTTCCTTCAACTTTCACTAGGTGATTTGGATCTTCCACAGGAGTGATACCAACTTCCATCAGAACACCTTCTCTCGCAATAGTAATACTAGTCAATACACCGGCATTACCGTATATTGCTGCTGAAATTTCTTTGGAAGATTTAACTCTCAATCCATCTATTGCTAAGATTTCATCACCTGTGTGGATTAGTTCTCTACAAGGCGAACCAGTGAGGTGAGTCCTAACCTTTACACTTCCATTTGAAGTGCTCAGATTTACTCCTAACCATGCACCGAGTTTCTTCTTTTCAGGAACCATATTCAGACCCAGTGATTTCATTGCTGCTGTAGTGTCAGGAGCCTGACGACTACTAACTAGAGTGTCTAGCATAACTCCCAACCTTCTACCTCCTGGAAGGTTAACCAGTGTTCTCTTGATGTCAGCGTGTGTTATTCCCGGAGTATTTGATTCAAGTTTGAATTCATGATAAAGAAGAGCCATTACGTCATCCATTCCATACTCGCCTTTTGATCTTCTTCTTAGTTCAACATCTAAGCAAAATATAGCCATCTCACCTTCCAAGTAATATGAAATTTGGACTTCTCTACTGTAGGAATTAGGTTTGTACAAATGTATCCATGCATCATGACTACTCTCTTGTAAGGATTCATGATTCATTCCATTTCGGTCATTATGCCTTTTCATCTTCCTAGTCCAATCTTTGTTCCAGTCTTCCTCAGTCCAAGCTCCACTCCTAAGGCAAAGAATGTCCCCTAACCACGAAGTTAGTCCTTCAAACCACCATAACAGATCGGTGTGGACCTCGCGCTGTAAGTCATATTCGAGGAAGTTTCGTGGACGGAGTTGCTTCACATTCCATTGATGTAAGAACTCGTGGCTAAACAATGAAACCAAATCGCGCCATTCCTCTTCATTGCCTTCTTGCAAGCACTTGCGTGGCATCATAGAGGTCTGGCTCCTCAGATGCTCTAGTCCACCGCGTCCCGATTCAGTTAGGTGAATAACTGTCCAGTATTCTTTCCATTCTGGAACTCCGAACAAAGCGTAATGCTCTTCTGCAATCAATTTCATAGATTCTAATAGTCTATTTACTCCCTTTTCGGGGAATGGAAGATTTCCTGAGTCCCATAATTTGAGGTACTGAGTACAACCTTGAACTTCGAATGAATACATCGAGTTCGCATTTGATTCCATAATTGCATCAAGCAGTTCATCTCTACCTTCTGCGAACCATTCTCCTTCTTTTCCATCTAATTGAATTGCAGTTTGCCAATCATCAGGCTTAGCAAGGGTGACTTTGTGTGTCCCATCCATTCTTTGTGAGTCTATACCTCTTGTAGGAAGCATCCAGGTATAAGGTGGCATAATATGCACATGTGTATTATCGAGATGATTGGCTCGACAAGTCATTTCAGCAGCCAATACTTTGTAAGTAACCACTACTTTACTTGCACTACTGACGCCTCTAACTCTAACTCCATCAACATCAATTCTTTGAACTTCAACATCATCTCCGTCACAAGTTGCTGAAAGGCTAGTCAAATGTTGCATAGGTTCTCTAATCAAGTAAGAACCTGGTATCCATCGCGGGAACCTAAGTTCGAGAATATTACCAATGAATGGACCATTTATTTCGATAGATACGCCTAGTCTTCTACTAGCACCATCTGTTGCATCGGCGTGGAAAATAAGACCTGACTTCATGAGCCCTCACCTGCCAACTCAGCGATGGAGGCTGATAGGTTGTTCGCTGCTAAACGAACCAAAGTTGAACCGTCTTCACTAAGATCAGATAATTTATCTTTATCAATATCATTTCTTCCTTCCATTTGCTCAATCAATTTAGAACGTGTTCTAGAATTTAGTTTGGTATTTTGAATCATAGACCAGCGGAGAGATGTTGAATTCAAATCATGCCTAGACCTTAGCCACCTAACAATAATGTCAGGATTGACCTTAGCGATTAGATTGATTCTATCATCAACAACTTCAACATCGCTCCTCAATGTATCTGCAATCGCTTTACGAACTTTAGGATTTAAATCCAAACAAGCTCTTGCTAACATATCGCCTCCTGCTTTCACCGCTAGAGAGGCGATTAGTGAACGAAGAGAGGGGTCACTGGATGAAAGACCGCGCTCCAAAGTTTCATCTTCTAAATGAAGTCCTTCTCTAGAAGCCGTGGCTATTGCAGCCTTTCTAACGGAGGAATGGGAATCCTCGATCAATGAAGAAATAAGTTTGACATCAGCGGAATTATTAGCAGCAACAATTCTGATTGAATGGTGTATATCATTGGCGAAAACATCGTGTAAAGATTCTTCTTGAGAAAGACTCTTTGCAGCGAATGACCTTGTTAAGTAATCATCGTTTTCCAATAACTTTTTTGCAATTTCTGGTGCGTCAACCTTCTCGAGCAATTCACCTGCAGTACGTTGGTTACTCTCCATTAATGGCACTAAATCCTCAGATTTTTTCGCCCATTTGCGATGTGCGTCCAATGACTTATTTCTGAACCATGGGTCTTTATCTTCGAGTAAGTCAACAAATCCTTTCAGAGCCAATGGGTTATCATCTTCGAAAAGATGCCTAACTGCTCTCCTTCTTATTTTCACATCTTTGTGTTTTAGCCGAGAGATTTCTGTTTCCATACCAGCCATATTATCACCTCAAGGAATAAAGTCTGAATGATTATCTCTCTCATCTGTGTGTTCTGATGATGCATATGATGCTATTTCAGGCTCCATCATAGATTGAATCATCGGCCAGAGTTTGACAAACCACTCGCCTTTTTCCATAATTAATTGCATCATTGGATGTTCAGAAGGGTCATCTAGTTCTTCAGGTGGAGGTAAATCATCGGGTAATTGTCGTAATTCTGCAACTAAATCGTATAACTTAGATCTATCATCTTGCTCTATAATTCCCACTTCACTCATCAATTCAACTACCTGCTCGACAAGTTCTGCCATTTCTTCAGGAGAAGGGGTTTCAACAATTGTGTCCTTAATGTTCAATGGACCGAAGATTACACTTCCTAAATCTGTTTCAAAGAAATCATCTCCCTGTCTTTCTAATTTCAGTAGTCTTTGTGAACTAGTAGTGCCTATAGGAGCTATTGCGAATCCGCCATCTCCTATATTTTCTGATAGCCAAACCGGTAAATTCAATATTTGTCCAGTGACTAAAACTCGATTTAGTTCAGGCAAATCAAGTTCTGAATCTTCAGTAATTACATGACATTCAATAGTCGGATAACCACGTAAATTGTTTGATATGAATTTTATTACATCCTCTGAGGGATCAAGAATTGTAACCTTTCCTTCTTCACCGATGACATGGGCAATTAGAGCGCTAATGTATCCACCTTTGGCACCATATACAACGATATGTTGGCCCTTTTCTAATTCCAAATTATCCAATAAAGTAGCAATCATATGAGGTGCTGAAATAGTTTTTATTCCCCCAGACGGAGTTTCTAGAAATACAACTGGTCGGTCATGAAAAAATCCTTCTGGGTTATGGTTTGTAAAATCTGCTATATCTACCTTCAACATTGCTTTTTCTACATGCTCAGGAATTGGAACGCCCGAGGCTCTCAATTTCTTGATGAGTTCCACGGTTTCTCTCATATCTATGCCTCGTAGGTAGTGTCTTGTAAAGTTGCAGTATATTGTATTCATTCATCAACAGACAAATCCTCATCCTGCATATTTTTGTGAATGTTTGCGAGTAATAACTTAAATTGTTCATCTTCGCTATAGCCTAGTGATTGACCATCAGAAACTATCATGTCTTTGAACAACTCATACTCACTAGGAGTAATTCTGATATTACTGAAAGAACCAAGCAAATCATCCATTACAATACTCTCAATTCTTGCTAGGTGCTCTGCTAGAGTTGCCCTTGCTAGTTTCATTTCTTCAGCCATATCTGAGATTCTAACTTTCTTATTAGGGTCATACCAACCTTTGTCGTATGCAAATTTTGCTAACTTAAGTTGCTTGGAGTTCAAAGGTCCTGTGTCTTGATTAGAGGTTATTTTGAGACTTCTGGCTGAGATCCGATCTGGTTTCGCCATTAACTTGGCCATTGCTGCAACAAGCCGTAATCTTACATTTCCACCGTGCAACACGTATGTCATACCCTCGGCATCTAAACAGCAACCGGGAGCAGCCGAAGTTCCCCCTGTTCGGGCATTAAAGTTTGAAATTGGATGAGATAGTCTCACATTCACAACGTAACTATCATCGGTATCATCTGGAGAGTGATGTATATCCAGCAACTCTAGAAAGTAAATTGAATTAAGGTCTTCAGGCCCTTTTCCTGGTTTGAAAGTTGTTTTCATTAACATCCTTACATCACGCGGAGTTCTTTTGATATAAGCGAGGAATACTACACTATCCACAATATCGAGCAATGGCTGGATATCTGTGTCAATCAGGCGGGACCTCTTCCAAAACAGAGTTATCTCCCGCATAATTAATCTCAAGACTAGTGTAGATTTTACATCTCCGATAACTATCTGCCCTGATTTGTAACAATTAACATTCCTAAAACGGCTCCTGCAGTTGCCCCTATGAATACCAGTAAAGGCTGCCCTGGTGCTACTGAATAGAAACCCATCGAACCAGCAACCATAAGCGGCGGACATAGCATCATCACCCTTGTTATTATTGTTGAACGGTCGATATTAGCCTCAGGAACAATCGTCAAAGATTTTGTTCTACGCTGTATTCTAGAAGAAGACACTTTTTCTTCTAATATCAGCAATGTTCTATCTCTCAAAGAGAGATCACTTTTCGAGAATCGGAACACAAGTTTACATTTTCCAGTGATTTGTAATGCCTTTTCGATTATAATCAATGGATTGGACGCATTCGACAGTGAGATGGAAACTCCCATTCCCTCGCCTCTAATATGAGATAATGTTCTCCATCCACCAACTCCTTCATTAAATTCATCAAGAAGCTCACGAAGTTTCTTCACGTCTTGATCGGTATTTGGGATACCTCTTTTGCGCCCCATAGCGAGCAAAGGTGTCAGGAATAGAGCACACAATACAATCGTAAGACCCCATAAGAAAGCCGCTAATTTGAGCCCACTATTGCCCAAACTCATTGCTATTGCAACTGCTAACATGAAACCGGAATACAATCCGAGTACTACTGAAGCAGAGAAGGCCCTCCTGAAACCAACCTTCTCCTCCATATGCCATGCCACTACAGTTCTAGGCAAAACATATCCGCTCAATCTCCTTGGACACACCATGGAGCGTAACGGACTTGATAATCGCAACCGTGAACGCAAAGTTGGAAATTGGGTTGGAGGAATTTCTTCACTCTTTCTGATATCATTTTTCTTAGTACCTGCATACTTGCCAGCAGATAGTGTCCCTGAATTGTCAGGTAGAGCAAATGCATTTGATTACTATTCAGAAGACTCATGGGGTAATTCACAAAGCGATAATTCTAACAGCGTGGGTCATAACCAAAGTGAATACGGAATTTTCGCATGGGGTGATTTAGACCCATATGCTGCTTTCTTCTACGGTTTTGGAGATTTAAATTGCCATAATAAAGCCGAGCGTTCATGGGAAATAAATGGCAACCAAATGCCGGTATGTGTTAGAGATATTGGAATCTTTTTTGGGATAGCTATTGGTGGATTCTTGTTCTCAAGAAGAGGTTTGAATCGTTGGACTATTAGGGACTCATTCCTATCATTATTTCCAGATAATTACATGCAGAGTATTTACAAAAATAATCGACGCACTATGGCTATGATAGTTATTGCAGGACTTTTCGTGTTACCTATGGCCTTGGATGGTTTTTCACAACTTCTGATTTCCTCATACGAATCCAACGCTCTATTGCGACTGGCTACAGGAACTCCTTTTGGCATATTCATAGGAGCATTCATCGCAGCATCATTTTCAGCAAGACCAGCATTGTTCTCCCTCGACCCTACAAGAGTTATTCTTCCATCTGGGAGTCGTTTCCAAATTCCGGCAAATGAAGAAGAGTGATTACTTCGGTGGCTCTGTTGCCCACCAAACCAATAATTCTTCATCGGTAGAAGGGACAGGACATTCTGCATGCCCACTAGAGATCAAGTGTAATCTTTGGACTACATTCTTTACAGCACGGCGGATTTGTAATGGGACTTTCTTATCCTCTCGGTCTTGAATTATATCCCCTAAAGCATCCTTCCAATCATTATCTGGATTAGACCTTCTCCAGCTAGCAAGGGCAGACCTCAAGGGCCACATTGCTAAACACAAGCGCCCGTAACCTAGTCTGCTTTTGCGCAACTTAAACATCTGTGCTTCTGCAAATGGGACATGACTCTGCTGGCGGTGGATCCATCTCTCCTGTTCCAGCCACTTAATGAGCCTCTGAGTATGTCTTTTAGTTACTGAACGCACCGGACCTAACTGCCTGTGCAAAGTAGGAACATCAGTAGTATCTGTAAGGGAAAGAGTCCCCAATATTGCCCAAGAAGAATGGGCAATTGGACGGGCTGGAACATCATTTGATTTGGCTTTCTTCTCATCCCATTCACCCTCTGCAAGATCCATCCATTGGGCAGGAGACATACCATCCAACCAATCCTCAAGCAGTGAAATGTGTTGTGAAGGAGCCCCAGGTAACCTTTGTTGAGTTTGAACTCCTGTTGTCAGACTCTTCAGAAGGTGTCTGTCTACTTCATCACGACTTACATTTAGGGGCTCAGGCCTACGGTTGAAGAACGTACTAAGCACCTGTGAAAGTTGTTTTTCTAAATCATCTAAACCGCTCTCATTCAGCACTGGACCCATCACAGTACAGCGGCTAAAGGGCGGAGGCGTTTCTATTTCCCCCGATAATATACCTTTGAAGCCAGCACGGATTCTAGTCTGAATTTCTGTGGTTTCAAAATATTCATGTTTTTGTCCCGCCATCCTAAGGGTGCCTGAACTTATCCGTTTCATTGCTTTTTTAGGGTCGCAGTCAATCCATATTACCAAATCTGGAATCATAGCCGCTGCATTCATTTTTGCAACTTGATCTAAACCTAAGTCTCCAACAACTCCTTGGTAAACCAGACTTGAGTGGATATTACGATCCGATATTACTAGGTCGCCTTTCAATAATCTTGGCCTAATCCAAGTATGTGAATGATCGACTCGGTCTGCTGCAAATAATCCAGCCTCTTCCAAAGGAGTATATCCGCCCTTACTTACTGCATTAAGTGCCAATTTACCCAATTCACTATGCCTTCTAGGTTCATGAGTAATATGCACATTTGGGAAGGCCATTCTATTGGCAATATTTCCGAGAATCCTAACGGCTTCTCCTTTACCTGAACCATCGCCCCCCTCGACGGTAATGAGGTACATTGTCAGAACACCTCCAGTTCCTTCTGGTCTTCGAACTCATCTCTATTGAGCATTAGTAATACCATGCTTAGGAGGATTAACGCTGGACCAAATATGATCATCCCTCTGCTGAATAATGCAATCCAACAAAATGCTTGAGTTCTTCGATAACGCTTTTTCCTCTTGATTTCAAAGGATGCATGAACGCCAACAAGAGCACAACCAATTGTGAATAGTCCTTCGAATGTTGCTAATGCAACCGCATTTTCTAACGACCATCCTTGGGTTTCTGAACGCTCATCTTTGAACCTTTCACCATCACCTTCAACCATAGTGATAGGCGATATGCCAATAGGTTCAGGTGTGAAATATAGAATAACTGTAGTGTAATTCTCTTTTGAGACATGCAATTCGTAATCTTTGACAGAAACTGCGTCTATCACATATCTGCCGTTAGAATCAGAAAAACTACTTTTTATTGTTGAACCTGTCTCAGCGTCTACAAGTTCGATTGATACTAGCTCAACGGGATCGCCATCTGGGTCTATAACCATACCGTGTAAATCAAGGGCATCATTACTCTTGAATATTGATGAGTTAAGCAATCCTGAAGGGTTACCTTGCAAAATTAGAGTTCCTGACAGAATACCCATTAAGGCTCCAATCATAACTAAGGCTGCCGCGATTTTTCTCCTTCTATCGCCATCTGATGGGATATAACCTTCCGAATCTAAGAATTCTGACTCTTCTTTTTGAGGAACTTGCACAACAATTTCTTGTTCAGCCTTCCTTTCTCTTCTACGAGTCGCTATTCTAGAATTAACCAACTTTGATTGCACCCTCTGGCGCAATGCTGCGAGCCGGTTTGCTTTGTCATCGCTAATATTTACTCCTCCGGCTATGTTAGCGGAGGTCGTGCGCGGATTTCACCCCTCCCCTCGGTTATCCGCGAAAATGATCCTATACCACATAAACAAAATACATACTATCAGAAGTATTCCAATTACCATTTCATCATCTTG
>Ga0066856_10000376_pt1 | contig 16494 bp, 12 predicted proteins | sample ETNtaG_5_FD_65605 | JGI IMG/M metagenome (GOLD analysis project Ga0066856, IMG submission 65605) | Marine microbial and viral communities from oxygen minimum zone, Eastern Pacific Ocean - ETNP201406SV205 | ecosystem: Environmental > Aquatic > Marine > Oceanic | place: Pacific Ocean: Eastern...
AGAAGAAGAAGAAGAAGAAGAAGAAGGAGAACAACAACAACAACAACAACGACAAGAAGAAGAAGAAGAAGAAGAAGAAGAAGAAAGAGGGCAACAACAGCAGGCGCAGCAGCAGCAACAACAACAAGAAAGAGGGCAACAACAGCGAGAGAAAGAGTTGGAGACTCCCAAAGCGGTATTCGAAGCAGATAAAAGTGAGCAGCCGCACGCTTCAACACATATAGATGCTGTTGGAGAGAGAGAGACCGCATATCCGGATCATCAAGGGCAAAACGAATTTGATGACCTCGCGCAATCTTCAACTATAGTTGGTAGTTTATTTGGTGGTCTCAAAGCGTTAAAAAGCGCTGCATCCAAAACTGTGACTACTGTCAAAACACACGAATTTACTCGCCAAATGACGAGTGATATACGAGAACTCTCTAGACACATCGCTGGAGACGATGTCGCATCATCATCAAAAACAAAAGGAACAACAACAACAACGCATGGCGAAAATGTCCAAAATCAACAACAAGGCCGTACTAGGCAAAGTACGAGAGATGAAGTCGATGCGTTAGAGATTGCAGAAAAACTCGCTTCAAAAACCTGGCATGCGATTGGTGATTTCACAACCAAAGGTAAAAAATTGGCAAACGACGTTGAAGGGTCGATTAGAGAAAAAGGGGTGGGAGCGACTGCTGAGAAATACGGTAAGAACGCCTTATTTGGTATAGAAAAAGTTCTATCTAACGCTACGAAAGTAATCACTGCGGGGATTGAAGATGGAACAAACGGAACTAGTCGCTTAGCTGAAAATCTTCAAGAGTATGGCGTGTTTGAGTATTTAGATTCAATCGATATGAATACAAAAGAGGCTGAAGAATCGTTTAAAGCTCTTGATTCCGAGGCGGCTAATTTTATGGCAAAGGCATGTGCGGATATCTTATCCCCCCACGTTAGCGACGAAATCGGGTCGCCTTTGAAAATAAATACGAATCAGGAGTTTGAGGAGATGGATATACATCTTCACGAAGCTGAAACGTCTCCCGTAAAAAAGTCTGGAAAGATTCACGCCAAAAAAATAATAGATTTGGTTCAACGCATAAGGATGCTTTTGAAAGAGGTGATGGAAAAGCCGGAACAAAATCCAACGAAGAAAGCGTTGAGTTTAATAGAAATAGCTGAAAGCGAGCTCGAAAGTACGCGCGAGAGCATTATTGTTGGTTTTACAGAGTTGACGATTTTAGCTTGCCAAAAATTCGAAAAGGTGAGCGAAGAATTGCATCCAAAGAATAAAATGGATGTGTCGGTTTGGGGATCTACGGTCGAGTCCCGTGCAAAATATGTAGAAACAGAAATTGGAAGGATTGAAAACGAAATGCGTTCGTTTCGAAACGTAGTGGCGAATGAAGTCGAAGCATTGAACACCATTTCTGTCGAACAAGTTGGTGAGGTCAATATCAGTAATATCCCTACAGTATCAGAGGTAGTGTCCTCATTTATTGAAAATGTCGATGATGATTTACTAGAATGCTTCAATATCTTCGAGGATGCTAAAGGGATGATAATACCATCTATTGTAGTCAGCTGTTTGTAATCAGGGGATGAGATCAGGATACAGGATCAAATCGAAAGGATGTTTTCTCTTCCCACTTCTATTTCGCCTCGCGATGCATCATCGAGTTTGACGACGGCTTTACTCCCATTGTCTAGGACGCGAACTATAGTCCCCCACGTACCGTTTAGTGACGCTTGTGCGCCGGTTAAACCAGTCATTGCGCAGCGTTTACCATTCAACTGTGGTGACCTTCGTTCTCCTCCTCTTCCTCCTCCTCCTCTTCTGTCTCTGAATATATTGAAACCAAAAATATACTTCAGCATGTTGATAACTTTCGTCGGCCGCAACATGAGCATGCCTGCTAAGATGCCACTGCTGTGTACAATTAAATTCAAGTTACTTGGATTCATGAGATATAGTAAACCGACTTCCGTCAAGGCCAATCGACGCGCTGGAACTTGTAAACCGAAAAACGAATAGTTGCCTCTTGGATTTTGACCTAATACTATCGTTTGTAACGCGAATAAGACACCCGCACACCCATATGTCGCGTTATAATATATATCTCTATCGAAGAGTCCGCTGTGGAACAACCCGCTCGCTATTATTGCTGCAAATCCATGCGTCAAAATGGACAAAGCGCAAAACAAAAGAACAAATTTTTCCGCCTTCCCTCCAAACCTGTTTTCGAGAACAATCCCTTTCGTAAGTAACGAACTCATATTGTAACCTAAGTGTATCTCGTCGCCGTGCACGAAGGAGGAAAACAACGTTCTTTGCACTTGAAAATCTCCCATTATCTTCGCGGGAGAAAAACAGGCGTTGGAGATGTCACCGATAATATCGTTCAAGAGAGGGAACACATCGAAATAATAGGACGCCATGACCGCCATTATTATGAGAGTTCCGTTTGGTTTGTTCGGGACCGCTTGGTACTGTTGATACATTCTATACAAGTAGTAATAAAAGAATGGGTTTATACCTCCGCCCCTACCTCTCCTCCCGTAACCACGGCTGCCGTAATAGCCTCCAGTGTGCATTTTCCCCTACTCGTAAACAAATAGGATTTTTTGTAACGAACAGCCCGAGATTCTCCCTTGTTTTTTCTTCTTCTTTTCTCTTCTTCACAACTTTTAGCCTTTCAGGTGTACAGTCCTCTTCTTCGCACCACGCGCTTCAATTTTCTTTTTCAGACACTGGACTAAAAGCAGAGTCCCTCCTGTGTATTCGATACTCCTCAGTCCATGCATAAATAATAGCGTTTGATTTCTCACAAGTCAATGGACGAGGAAAACGCGTTGCGTTTGGACATCCAGAATTTTCTCATCGTGACGGCGAAGTCTTTTTTACCTAATGCACTCGTTGATGAAGTCTTTCAGTTGGCAAGGAATGTCGTCACGAAAACGACGAGAAAAGGCTCCGCTGATTTCACGTGTAAAGCTTTCGTATCTCTTTTTGCTACGTTGAAAAGGATCGCCACGACGGAAAGAGAAGGAGAAGAAAAAGAAGAAGAAGAAGAAGAAGACGAGAGCGCTATCCGAGAAGCTCTGTTGAAATCGTGGAAAGCATCGAAAAATGAAATTAGCACTACTACCACTACTGCTACTACTACTATTACTACAATTACGACCGGTAATGATGATGATGATGAAAGTAAAGAAGACGAAAGAAATGCGAAAGAGAAAACAGATGTGCTGGGAGAAAACTATCACTTATGTTATCGTCGCAAAGCTGATGAGTCAGACGGTAAAAACATAACGCTCGTGTTGTATCGGGTAACGTCGTACGGTTTAATACAGAGAAGTGAATATGCCGATAGCATCGCTTTGTGCGAAGCGGTTTATGAAAACATGGACGCTTCGCAAATACACAAGATTGGTATCGCTGATATCAGAACGTGTCCTAAAGGCGGAACAATGCGAATACTGACGAAGAAACGATTGGCAGAGCACGCGAAAATGGGAGAGTTGATGTGCTCGATGTGTGGACGATTTTTTGAAGCTTCAAAGGGTCTCGTGACCCACACGCAAAGTGTCCATAAACATTCGTACGAAGAAAGCAAGAACTTACAACAGACGTCGAGAAACTCACTCATAGATTTGACGAACATAGACGCGTTACAACGAGAATATTTACTGAGTCGATTCACCGAGGTGCTCGACCAAGAGGAAGCAAAAAAGAAAGCGGCTCCAGAATTACATCCATTGCTTGAGATTTGCAAAACAAATAACGTCGAGAATGCGAGACAGTTTTTACGAGAGAACCCAGATCTTGATATAAATACTGTTTGTGATCAGCACGGCTCGAATTGCTTGCACTGGAGCGCTGGCTCGGATGCGTTAGAATTGTGTAAGTTTCTTTGTGACCAAGTTGGTATGGACCCGGGGTTTGCCGAGCGCAAGAAAGGTAGAGCAGCAATTCATTGGGCAAGTAGAAATGGGTGCTTAAAAGTGATAGAGTGGCTAATTGAAGAAAAAAACGTAGACAAAGATTGCGAGATGGCTGACGGTACGACACCATTCATGCGAGCAGCGTGGATGGGACATCTGGAATTGTGCGAGTATTTGGTCAAAGTCGCAAAGTGCGATATTCATCGAGAAAACAAGTATCGATGCAACGCCGTACACTGGGCTGCACAAAGCGGCGATGTGAAGATGCTCAAATATCTTCGTGCTTTGGGTCTCGATGTTACGTCGGCAAATGTCAATGGTCATACGATTCTCCATAAATGTGCCACGAAAGGCTTCTACGACGCTTGCGTGTATTTAGTCGAGGAGGTAGATTTGCCACTACTTCGAGATAAAGATGGTTTTGGTCCAGAAGACATGGCGAAAATGGAAGGACACAAAGAGCTCGCAAACTGGTTGAAAAATAGAAGAATTTGAATAGAATAGAATAGAATAGTACCATACCCTGGTATTTGAAATAGTACCGTAGATCACTGGGTGCAGCAAAGCGTCACGAAAACATCGACGAGAGGCAAAGTTCTGCGCGTTCCAACTGTTATTAATAAAGTTCGTGTGCTACGCTAATATTACGTTTTCCGCCGGTTCTGACGGAGATTCGACGATGGGGGCGTGTGGTACACGTACGGTACATCCGGTTCTTCACCTTCTTTCGATCGCAAGCACTCCGTAAATGTGCTCCAAACCTTTGGTACTGTCAAAAATACATTCCCTCCAGCATACAGAGAACAAATGACATCTTCCAATCTATCGTTGCAACGGTGTGGTTTTGCGCGCTTATCGGTATCATAAAGCAACTGACCTTGGTGTTTACGATATAAACCGTCTTTTTCATCGTGTGGGAACGGGTGTTGGGAGGACGTAGACGACTGTTTGTCTTCACCTGAATAGTTGTCGTTCGTTCTTGTTGAATTCCGGCTGTTTTTCCAAAATCCCATACTTTTGCTCGACAACTTCCCCACCCCGCTTAATCTTCCACCTCGCGGCTTCTTCTTTTCGACATCGTAAAGTTTGAACTCAAACAAGAGAGGAGATGACCGAAAAAGCTCCCGGGGCGTCTTTCGGGAAAACCATGCTTGGGAAAATGTAGATTTGAGAACATTTTCTTTTTCGTTGTTGACTGTTTTTTTCAATCTTTCCTCACTCCAACAACGCACAGATATGAATCAACGTCGTCGTCCTTCTTCTGCCTCTGCTTTTCAGTCGCAAGGCATGAATTCAGATGCACTCGTTCGTACGCAGCAACAGAGACAACAAAGGCAATCGGCTTCATTCATCACTTTAATAAAAAACTGGAAGCCACGCACGACACCAAAGTTGACATTCTCTTTGGGTTTGTATGTCGTCGGTATATTCTTGGCATTCTTTGCTCGCCCGTTTCCAGTGACGCAGGAACAGTTTGAGGAATACGAAAAAAAACTTCGACTGATTGATAGCCCGGAAGGTGGATTAGGTGAAGCTCGTTTGAACGCCGAAGACGCGTATCGTTCGACACGCACTGAATTGTACGAAACTAAGCGATTTGGTTGGCGTTTACGCGGTGGAAGCGAGAAATCCAAAGTATTAGAGCTGCAGAGAAAAGAGAAGGAACAATGGCGAGCTTTGAAGGCGTTGAACAAAGAGCGCGAGAGAAAGCTGCGAGACGCCAGAAGTGTATTAGGTATTTGGAGCGAAGAAGGTGTGCGAGAGACCAAGAAAAAATTCTGGGAAAAATATGAGGGCGGTAAAGTTTTTGCTACGCAACAAACTTTTTACGATGCGTTCAACGCTTTACTATATGGAAGGTCAGACGATAATGCGCTGGAGTTTATGATTAGATGGACGTTTACTATTCTCGTAAATTTTACGGTGGGTATGTTTGGAGCTATTATTGGTTTCACATTTTCGCTGCCTTCTGTGATTTATGGATTCGGCGCTTCCTCCTTCTCCTTCATATCTTTTTTCATCCTAGCTGTCATTTCTGCTATTTCCGTGGTGTTGACGTTGTTAGGTGTTCTTTACGGCGGTGCTATCGGTGGTATCGTTGGTGCTGTGAATGTCGCGACGAATAATGCTTTGCGCTTGGAGGAGAAAAAGAGGGAAGAGATAAAACGTTTGCAACAAAGACAACAAGGAAGGCAACAGGGATCGAACGGTAGCGAGAACTTTAGCAACTTTGAATATGATAATCGGGATCACATGGATTAACATGACATGTACCGGTTAAACATTTGATTTATTTGCTTGTTATATTACTGCAAGATTACGCACGATTCGTAGGTCGGAACCATGTATTTTATATTAATCAGTGCATCTTGGCCACCAACGCGCTCCAAAACGCGTAAAGTCTCTTTTACGAGAACGCGCAAAGTTTTTGCCGAGCGTCCTTTTCCAATCAATTCCTTCCCATCGCGTTTGGAACCATCGCTCAGTACGTTTAATGTAACTTTCAAAGAGTCACAGTTTCTAAAGACGTTTAAAATCGGAAGTAATTGTCGATAATATGGAACGAGCATTGGTCCAATCGATTTTTCACACGTCGCCAAGTGACGCAATAGATCCATCGCAACGGCAACGATTGGGGCATCTCGCGTTTTCAACGCATTTTGAAGTGGAAGAATGAGTTGTGGCAAAACGTTCGCAACTTTTTCCGGGCAAACGGCTAACAATTGTTTTGCACCTTGCACGGAAAGCAATCTGTATGGATGGTCGATTTCACGAATACCATCGAAGAACAAAGGAAGGTATCTGTGATAATCCAATTTTGCTGGATCAACTCGCCACGTGACCGCGTTAGAACCACCTCCGTGGGCTACAGCGATTGGAATTTCACCTAAATCATAGAACTCGCGAAAAATCGTGTTTCGCGGATTATGTCGCGGTTGTAAAGAAAATGGAAGCGTCGATGGGAACAGAGGATTTTTATTTTTAGTAACGGTTTCGTTTCTTTTTCTACTCGTATTTTTTGCATTCACCTTTGCGTGCGTATGATTGTGAGAATCGGGAGTAATGCATTCCTGAAACGGCGACACTTCGACGACAGCCATTAACGACGATTTGTTTCGCGCGGGAGTGTAAAGATACGGATTACGAGCAGGAAGCGCGCGCAAAAAGAGTGTGGCGACGTTTTCTATTTTTACCTATTTTTGGTCATTTTCACCTTATTTCGTCATTTCGCCTATTTTTCACCCCTACCTCCTTTTGGTACATTGTACCTACGTAAAAAACATTCACCATCTTCAATTCCACAGAAAAAATCTAAAGCACACCACCAACCTTACCACAGAACTTCCTCTCTCACTCTCTCTGTCCCATCATCGAGTAACATTTTCAAATGCCACTTTCGTCTCCATCAAAGAAGCTCGAGAGTCCCAGCTCTTCGCGAGACAAATATACCGATACGCGAAGTCTTGTGGAGAAAATTGTAAATCTCATCGCTCTTTTGATTGCATTTCCGGTTCTGGCGTTTTCTTATCCACTCTCTTTGCTCACGCGAGGGACGTTCCACGGCGTTTGGAACTTTTCCAAGGAGATTCGACCATCGATTACGCAAATATGGGCCGATTTCATGACTTCAAATGTCATGAATGTCCGATTCAAAATCGTTTCGCAGAAACAACTTTACAGAGACGGCAAGTGCGTTTATCTGTGCAACCACCGCGCGTGGGCGGACTTCTTCATCGACATGTCCTTATGCGAAGGACGGTCGTTTACTTTATCGAGAATGCTCGTGATGTACGTGTTCCCTATTTTCATGTTGCCAGCCGTCTTTGCTGGCGCTGTGTTTCCATTTCGAAGGGACAAAGGTGGCGGTTATGAAGAACTGAACAATAGCATAGACAAGCACTGGTCGAGGTTCGAACAGTATTTCCCGGGTTTCTTGTGCTACCCAGAAGGGACGAGAAATATTAAACCGCATAGTTTACCGCTAAAACGTGGCATGTTGAGATATGCGCACTCTAGGAAACTTCCCGTTCAAATCATCATTTGTGCGGGAAAAGAGAAAGTGTTGTCACAAAAACGCTTCGCCGCGGAGCGAAGCCACGTGTTACCAGTCGCGTATTCTTCTGTAATCCATAGCGATAGTTACCCGGTATTCGAGGATTTTGCCGAAGCCATCAGACACTCGTGGGCAGATGAGTGGGCGAGTGCGTACAATCATGAGAGCAAGATGGAAAAGCTCAAAGATTTCGAGCCAAGCGAAAGGACGATTCGATACGAAAGATGGGTCGATGTCTTCACCGTCGGGACAGTTATTTCCTTCTTTGTCTTTTGCGCGCTAGTTGCTCACGCTTTACAGATAATCTTTCCAAAAATTATAGAGTTAGGACATGCGTGAAACGTATTGGCGTGGCACTGTACATATAAGTCGTATGTTAAAGTATAGTAAAAAGAAATTGACTCAAAACATTGCTAAGTTTAGCACTAAACGCACTTCTCTCGCGCAGACGAGTTTTATCTCATTCCTTTACCTCGTAACTTTACACCTAAAACTCTCTCCAACTTTGCGAGAATCTGTTGGTTTGGTATTGCTTTACCAGATTCGTACTCTTGAACGACTTGAGGACGTTCGTTAATTTGTTGCGCAAGCTGCGCCTGTGTTAACTTTTTCGCTAAACGGCCTTGCATTATGGCCTTTTTCACTTCTGTTTTGACTGTCTTGTGCGTGAGTTCTTCGGTCTCGTTCTCGAGCTTCGACGCGTTACGCCCTGGACCAGCTTTATTTATGTTCGAAACGTCTTTTCTCACCGCTGTGACGTTCAATCCTTGTTTCAATGCCTGTCGAGTTGTTTAAAGTAAAGAAAAGTAAAGAAAGGCGTAAGGCAACGTCGTCGTCGTCGTCGTCGTCAGCAACCCCACATTTTGGGGCGTTATAAAAAAAGAGAAGTCGCGACAAAAATAAAAGCATACGAAAAGGCGCACATTTGCTACTGCTCTTTGATCCTTGAGCGTTCCACCGCCGGTTCCGCTCCCTGACGGTCGTTTCTTGGTCAACACAACCTCTTTAAAGTCTTGATGATCCATCTTTTATCGTTGTGTTTGAGTGATGCGCGTGAGTTTTAATGAGGCATTTTCGTTTTGGTTTTGGTTTTTTTGAGAAAGAACTCGATGCTCGAATCGAATGAATTTTTGAAGAAGGAAGAAAAAAAGAGAGAAGAACAAATTTCAAAATTCAAGTCACACAAAGTCATCACGCGCTGGGCGAGCGCGCTTTGAGAAGATATCGACAGATAAAGACGAACAAGGAGGGAAACAAATGCACGCGTACTCATTAAAGTGAATCGTTCAAAAATCTACAATCGCTGCTGTTGTAATGTTTGGATCGTTAGACGAAGCAGCGGAGCTCATCGCAGCGTCGAGACAAGAAAGTTTAGAGCAACAACAAATTGGAAACGCGGCGCAAGAAGAAGGTGCTGCTGATGATAAAAATGAAACGAGGAAGATGCACATTGAAGAAGGTATCATAAAGCGCAAGAAAAGAGGTCCGTATAAGAAAAAGACGAAGCACGAGAAGGAGAACGACGACTTCGAGACGAAGAAGATTGCCAAAAATACAGGAACAAAGGAGAAAAAAACTTTAGAGAAGACAAGAGAGCGACGAAAACGCAAGATCGCATCAATCGATTTAAAGCTGGAACGAATGCAGAAAAGGAAGTTAGTGGAACCAAAGAAAGTAATGACTGCATACAAAGCGTTTTCAGACAACAACACAAAGGCTAAACTATGCAGGAGTGAAAATTCACATCTGACGAATGCGGAAAAATATGCAAAGTTGCGAGAGCTTTGGAACACTGCATCTGAAGAGGAGAAGGCAGAGGCCGAGACACACGTGAATAAGGATAAATTGAGATATCAGCGAGAAATGCAAACATTTTCATATAAGAAAACATTCATGGAAATCGCCGCCGCTCTTCTCCGAGGTGAGCTCGTTACTACGGAAACGCCAAAGCCGCGAAAACCGTATTTTTTGTTTGAATGTTCAGAGCGTGCGAATTCAGACACAATAAAACATTCGAAGGATCTCTCTAAATATTGGAAGTCAATGACGCAAGATGAGCAAAAGTCATTTAACGATGATTACGAAATTCAGCAACAATTGTATAAAAGTCTGCAGCCGATTTTCCAGGAGAAGATGAAGCTTTTAAGTGAAGAAGAGAAAGACGCTTTGGAAGAAAAAGGAAAGGGAGTGAAAGAAGTGAATCAACGCGTAGGAATAGAAACGGAAGAAACGAAAACAGAATTGAATGAACGGGCTAATGCAGAACTGCATGCGCGTTTCGAGAGAGCTCGAGGATTGGAATTTTTACGCGACGTCAAATATTTACTCCCTCCCTTGGGATATGTGGGGAGCGATGAGAAGAAGCAAAAAGTTAATGGAAGAAAATTTAAAGATACAATGGAAAAGGAAACTGGAATTATCAATCTTGATCGAATGAAAATAGTACCCAAGACGCGAAGCGAATTTGGTTATGACATTTTGAAGAAGAAGATTGATAATTTAAGCGAAGCACCTGCCATACAAACCCTATCGAGCAAATGTCACCTCGATGCCTCAAGTTTGGCAAAAATACTAGGAAGTCATGGCAGCGTCGTTGATTTCGATAAGTTCAAAGCATTCGTCGAGAAAGGTGGGAATGATGTAGAATTAGTTGCAGCGTTTAGGAAATACGTCATGTATAATCCACCAGATTGGGCTTCCTTTAAAAAGGAACTAAAGTTGTAATAATACACGCGCAAACAGTAAATGGGAAATAAATACGCGCAAACAAGCTTTTTACGTGTAATAATTTTCTCAAAATGGCTTCGCGCTAATAATCTTCCATCCTCCTCCGTATTCCGTGTTATCACCCTCGCCTCCTTTTGTCGATGTCTTTTCCTCACCAATACCTTTCGTTGCTAATGATACCAAATGCTTTTCCAAGTCGAGTTTAAGCCTTTCGACGGACACTCTAGGGGTTGGTCGTTTTACTTTATTTTGCGCATCATCGGCATCACTACGCTTACCAATAAATAAGACTGGTATTTCACCCGCGTGCGCATATGCCCATTCTTTGTTCAAGGACACGTCTCTGATTTCCAGCGCATAGTCGCACAAGTCTGGAGAGATGCGACATTTTTTACTATTATCAAAATCTTCTGTTATTGTTGTTCTTCCTGCCGTGTTCGCTTCTCGTTGTGCTAATTCTAAAACTTCTTTCAACTTTTTTTCTAAACCTTCGCATAAGCAGCAACCCGGCTTTGTGTACAAAATCAAGACGTTGTCGCTCTCTGGTACCTCTTTTGAAGAGGATGGCGAAGAAGATGAAGGTGTCGATGCCATTAATCTGTGTCTATCGGGTTTCCTTTTTCTCCTTTTTCTTCTTTTCTCATTAGGTGAAGAAGTATAATCCCTTCGTGCAGCGTTCGGTTGTATTCTCATTTGGAAATGATTTCGGTTGTAGGATTCTATGGACACAGTCAAACTTCTTGTAACAGCAGAAGTTGATGCGGGATGTGCCATCAAAACCATCTTCGATGATGATCCAAAGTCTTTTCTTTTTTGACGAAGATTTCGGGCAGACTTAAAAACAAAACACACCCACATACCTAAATAACTAATAGCGTCAGAAATAATCAAATCAAACACTCAAGAACTGCTATTAGTATTGTCACAAAAAACATCTTCCGTTCGGCAGGATGAAACCAATCTTGCCTATTGCCGCGGCAATTGCGTTCACGGCTACTTTTCTGCGAACCACGTCGAAAGGAAAATCATCGGCGAGGAAAATCGTCAGTCGAGCATCGGGAAGAGGAGTAGGAGGAGAAGGGACAAAGCAGAAGAAAACGACGACTATTCCAAAGCCTTCGTGTAAGAAGATCAATCATGACGTTTCATTCGGGGTCGTCCCTGGCGAGAACAGAGGTGAAAATGCCATGGATCCAGCTATCAAGATCAACGATGACCTTTTCTGGTTGCGCGACGACGAGAGAAAGAACGAAGAGATTCTCGCGTACTTGAAACTGGAAAATAACTACACCGAGGCTCACACGAAACATGCCAAAAAGTTGGAGACAGAACTTTACAACGAAATCGTCAAGGCGATCGAGGAAACCGATGTCGACGTGAAATTTCAATGGGGGAATACCTTTGAATATTACGTTCGCACGGTGAAAGGAAAATCCTACCCGATTGTCTGTCGACAAGAAAGAACGAATATCACCAAAGGCGGTGAAACTGTCGTATTGGATGTCAATGAAATTGCAAAACAAATGTCCTATTGCTCAATCGGTGGCTTCAACATGTCGGAAAGCCACGATTTATTGGCGTACGGCGTAGATGAAACTGGATACGAAACGTACAGAATTAAGGTGAGGAATGTTAAAACTGGGGAGGAGATGCCGGTTGACGTGCTCGAAGGCACGACCGGTTCGGTTTCTTGGAACGGCGATAATCAATTATTTTATGCGACTATGGACGATGCACACAGGCCTAATAAAGTATGGAGACATAACATCGGCACTCCGCAATCCGAAGATGAGTGTTTACTTTCAGAAGACGACGAGTTATACAACATTGGTTTTGGTAAAAGTGACAATGGAAACTTTCTCATTCTCGAAAGCGAATCCACGGAAACCAACGAGATTTGGCTCGTTGATTTGAAAAAGTCGCGGAGCGAGAAACCAGAGCTCGTTGAGAAAAGGCGCGATAAGCATAGATATTACGTCGAACCGAGCAGAAACAACAAGCAACTGTACGTGTTGACGAATCGACTCGGTGAAAGGATCAACTTTGAATTGAAAGTGACGAGTCTAGAAACACCCGGTATGGAGAACTGGATAGATTTAAAAGGCAAAGGTTTCCCATGGAGCGAGAAGCGAACTTTAGAAAGCATAATGACGTTTAAAAATCACATAGTTATCGATGGCAGAGAAGATGGTTTTACGCAGGTTTGGATATTACGACTTGATGACATGAATAACAATGACGATAGCATTTCAGACTGGTATCGATCTGACTGGCCAGCCGCGAGCGTTGTTTCTCCTTCCCGTGCATCCGCCTCTCTCTCATGCGTAAGCGCGAACAAAGTTTACGATACGAATAAAATTTTGCTCTCGTATTCGTCGTTGGTGAATCCACGAACTGTATATGAATTCGATATGGAAACGCAGAATAAAACTATCAAAAAAATAACCGCCTGTAAAGGGTTCGTACAAAAGAATTACGAGACGATACAAATCCAAGTCACGAGCAGAGACGGCCAAACGAAAATCCCAGTGTCGATTGCGTACAAGAAAGGAAAAAGGCAAAGGCAAGGTCCGCTTCTTTTAGAAGGATATGGTTCGTATGGTATTTCGAACGATCCGGCATTTGACCGCTCTGTAGTTCCGCTGCTCGACCGCGGCGTCACTATTGCAATCGCGCACATCCGCGGAGGTGGGGAACTCGGTAGAAGTTGGTATGAAGATGAAGGCAAGTATTTAAATAAGATGAATACCTTCTATGACTTTATCGATTGCGGCGAGTATTTATGCGCGAGTGGTTGGACTTCTCCTGAAACACTCGCGATCTCTGGTCGATCTGCCGGTGGTTTACTCATGGGCGCAGTCACGAACATGGCACCTGATTTATTCAAGTGCGTCGTTGCGGGCGTGCCTTTCGTCGACCTTATGGTGAGTATGTGCGATCCGTCGATACCTCTTACAACGGGCGAATGGCTTGAGTGGGGGAATCCAAATTGCTCCAAATTTTACGAGTACATGAAAAACTACTGTCCGATGCAAAATATTCGAAAGTCTAGGAAGCCTGATATACTCATAACCGCTGGTTTACACGACCCTCGCGTCGCGTATTGGGAAAGTGCAAAATACGCCGTGCGCATGCGCGAGTCGTGTGAAAACGAAGAGGCGAGAATTTTACTGAAAACGGATTTGAGCGCCGGTCACTTCAGTGCGACCGATCGATATCGCAAATTCAAAGAAGTCGCGTTTGAATACGCGTTTGTTTTAGATTGCATTTGTCTATAATAAATATATTACACTCATCTATTCATTTGCATGCATGATTCGATTATTGCCGTCTGCCATTCGCGTGATGATCTTCCGTTACCTTTTCGAGGGAGCTCTAAATCAATAGTTAACAAACGTTCTGCACGGATTTTTTCACGGGCTGCGGCGTTCTGTGCGTCGCTCTTCGACGATTTAACGGTCTTGCTGTTGTTCTTTTGTATTTGTTCGTGTTCCGTCTGTTCTCGGAGTATGATTGAAAAACATCGCTTTGGATTTAATCCGTGCGTCGCTCTTTCGGCTTTCATTCTCCCTTCATTCCCGATTGTCATTTTCTCTAGATTTTGCCCGATTGTAAAGTTGGAGAAGCCAGTTTGTACGTCAGCAATATCTTTGGCTAATAAAGTCTGTCGTCGTTGCGAAAAGAACCAATACTTTGAAGAAGGTGAAGTCCAATTCAGAGTATTATTCGTCGTGTTGTAATAAAAGCGATATCGCTCCCTTCTTCTCAACCCAAGTTTCCTATATTTCGTGTGCGAAATGAATACTGCGCCCTCGAGAATAGCTCGACGTAACTCGGAGCTTCGACGCTCACGCCACAACTCAACTTCTTCCCTCGTGCCTTCTAATTCTTGTTTGAGATCTGAAATTTTATCGTTGAATCGATCGCGTTCCTCCTTCAACATGCGCTGTAATTTTGCCGTGTGAAGCAAATGCGAAGTCGACGAAGCAACCGAGGGAGAATTCGTGGATGAAAACGCTTTAAACGTCGCCGAAGTCGGGGTCGAGGCATTCAATTCCGATTCTGTCGCGCGAAAAAGTCTTCTCGAAGGCGAATTCGTTTTGCCACTCGTCGATATAAGAGGCGACGTTTCCTCCTCATAATCGCCATCGAGTACTACCGTCTTTTCTACATCATCAAACGCGTCTTCATCCAAGTCACTCTCTATATCAGAAGAATCGTGTTGCGTCGGTTGCTCCATTATATTTGCATCGACAACTTCCCACTCTATCGTTAACTGAGCTTTTTTCTGTTTTCGCGAAGATATCGCTCCGTGCACGTCTAAATCTATATGTACGCGTTCCATGCCAGCTTCGCGGTCACATTTTTTCCCATTCACAACTTTCGAGCGATTGATTTTAAATATCGCTTCTCCGAGTTTAACAATCGATCCAACTATTGTTCGGTCGAGTATTTTGACGCAAACTTCTCCGCAATCTATCCTTTTAATTTGAGCGCTATCTTCATTATCATTATCATTATCATCAAATGGGGGCAAATCGAACTCATGTCTCGAACCCCATTCAATTCGTTTAGACCATGGTCTTGTTGCCGTTCGCGACTTTTGACCACGATACGAGATAGAAGCGTACGGGTACCCAAAGCTGATATTTCTGTTTACGAGATTCGTGCACTTCATAACTCTGATGACGACTATCCCGTTTGAATTTTCGAGTTGTGCCTTTTTTGCAATTTTCATATACGTGTGCTCTACATCTACGTACAATCGTCTCGGCTCGACAAAATCTTTCTGTATCGCGTTTTGAATGAACGAAATGACCCAATCGTGTAAACCAGGGATATCTGAAACCGGCAAACCCATGGGCGAGACGGAAACGTCCACGGTAGGTGTGTCTCTGAAAGAAACATCGACGCCAGAAACACCCGGTTCTCTCGATACAAGACGCATTCCCATGATGATTTTACCGTGAACCGACAAATTGGTAATGTGAACTGGAACGTTCAGACTTTTCAAGTACATCCCAGGCTTTATTTGTGCTTGTATTCTCGCATGCGACGCGTTCGTATCCCAATCAAAATCGCACTCAAACTGCACGTAGTCTGCTTTAGGGTTATACCTCGCAACGTACAAGTTAACATTCGGTGGCGTCGTTCCCAAAGAGAAATCTTCTAAAACGACGTCGCCGACGAACGAATTCACGGTATCTAATTTCTTTAGAATATCAACCGCTATGCGTTTTACGTGCTCGTCTGCAATTTGGCTCAGAATGCACTTATATTGATGTCGTAACAACAAGTTCACCCACTCGAACGAACCCGACTCCACGGTAGTGAATTCTGCATTTATGCTATCTTTCACCATTTTTCGCGCTATAAATTCCCTTTGATATCTTCTTTGCCTCTTCTTTCGTAGCATCAATACGAACAACGCTATCAAAGACAACAGAACAATCAGAATTGAAAAAAGAAGATGCCCCTTCCATTCTCCGGACGAGGACGAGGACAACGGTTTTCTGTTCCACCTGCTCATTTGTTGTTTTACATCGGGAAACGCGTTTAAAATGGTTCTAAGGTACTCACACGTGCAAATTGTATGTGGTATCAAAAAAGAAAGAAAGAAAGAAAGAAAGAAAGAAAGAAAATTTGTTGGAAAAGAAAAAGTTCCATTCGAGATACAAAACTTTTAGGGTTTAGGGTTTAGGGTTTAGGGTTTAGGGTTTAGGGTTTAGGGTTTAGGGTTTAGGGTTTAGGGTTTAGGGTTTAGGGTTTAGGGTTTAGGGTTT
>Ga0066856_10000380_pt1 | contig 16366 bp, 1 predicted proteins | sample ETNtaG_5_FD_65605 | JGI IMG/M metagenome (GOLD analysis project Ga0066856, IMG submission 65605) | Marine microbial and viral communities from oxygen minimum zone, Eastern Pacific Ocean - ETNP201406SV205 | ecosystem: Environmental > Aquatic > Marine > Oceanic | place: Pacific Ocean: Eastern...
AGAGTATTTGCGTATGATGGCGAACTGATCTGCTCTACTACATTTGGAGTAATTGTTGATGATGGAGAGTTATCGCCACGTCTTCCGGTTACGGTTGACATTGGCGGATTTGGTATAATGCCACAACTATTGTTGGCAACAGATGGTGCATTGTCGCCAGATAAAGGAGATATTTTGATTTCATCTAGGCTATCATATCTTAATTCTTCAGAGAATGTTCTGCTAAACGGTCTAGTTCCATGGGCATATGGCGATCAGTTGCCTCTGACATTGGAAATAGAAGGTAACATGTCATCATTAGATGCTCCTGGTTTAGAGGAATTAGAATCCATAATCATCGGTTTTGTCAATTTATCTGATGGTGAAGAATTAGCGGCTGCATCTGAAGGAGAGCGTAGTATCTTGGTAATCACGGGGGGAAATCAAACATCGGTTGAGATTTGGCTAGACAATGTTTCTGGTGTTGATTCAATGAATCTCAAGATAGTGGCTGCCAAGGAAGAAGCATTAGCAGCTGCCAGTGAAGGGGCTGGTGCTCTATCTGCTATGTTCCTCGTCTTTGGAGCATTCACAATAGGTGCGGGCATTTTGTTGGTTCTAACTATCGTGATGATGCTTGCAGATAGCCGAAGGGCGGATGAAGCGATTATTCGGGCTATTGGGTTGAAACGTTCAGATATGCGCTCCCTATCACTCATGGAGGGAATGATGACTTCTTCTGCAGCATCAATTCTTGGAGGATTGTTTGGTTTATTCTTGGCATGGTTAATCTCCTTAGCATTCAACAGTGTATTTGCTAGTGCGGGGGTGGACGGCGTATCGTTTTCATTTAGCTATGATAGCATGCTTATTGGTATGTCATACGGCTTTTTGATAGCGATGATTACGCTTTGGCTAACCGCATTTTGGACCAGCCGTCTCAACATTGTCCAAGCCCTACGCAATCTTTCACCTATGCGTAATAGGGGAATACCATGGTGGTTAGTACTGTTATTGATCGTATTCATCGGAGGAGGAATGCTATCTGGATTGACAATACTCACCGTAGACTCATCCTCTTCACTTAGATTTGCATTATGGCACATTATGGCTTCCATGATGATTATCGGTTTAGTTCCGATTTTCACATATGTTCTTCCACATCTGAGAGGATGGACAATTCGTAACACTGGCCGTAATACAATGGCTGCAATGGGGGTCTGTCTATCATTGTGGGCTCTGTCTCCAGATTCATGGGCTCCTGTTGATGCAGGTATTCAACCAGATGAAATTACCTTTGCAGTTCTGGGCATGATGCAAGTTTTCGCAGGAGTGATGATTCTTTCAGGACTTGCTCCACGAGTGGCGTCCTGGTTAGTTGGTCGTTCCCTTTTCACCAAACGTTTTGGCCCCATAGTGAAAGTCTCTCTGGCGCATCCTTCTGCCTCTCCAATGAAAACTGCTGTGATAATGGGTATGTTTTCACTTACCGTCTTTAGCGTAATTGTTCTTGCAGGGTACTCTGTACAGTTCCAGGAGCATTCCGCAGGATATGTGGAAGACGCCAGCGGCGATTTCGAAATCCTTCTTTCGTCTTCAAGACAAGTGCCATTAGAGCTTTCTTCTAATCCAGAAGACTGGGGCTTAAATCAAACATCACCCTCGGATATTGATGCGGTAGGTCTGGTAAATCGTGCAGTGGTTTGGGTTGATGATGGCGATGAAAAAATTGGTTATATTTTACGAGGAGTAGACTCCGGATTTACCGGCCATGGAGGTATACCTCTAGAGGACTGGGATAGTTCATTAGGAAGTACACAAGAAGAGGCTTGGGATTCTCTAAATTCAAATCCAAATATAGTGTTTGTAGATAGTTCATTTGCTCTAATAGATCCTAACACAGGAGAATCAATTATCGGGATAACTCTTCCAATTGGAAAATCAATTTCACTAATTGATATTTCCAACCCTGGAAATAGCAGAAATGTGACGGTTGGAGGTATACTTTCTGAGTCAAGTCAGTTGTTCTCTCAAGGCATATGGATGAATGGCGAAATAGTCGAGGAACAGTATGGGGGTGTAGTCACTAGAATCTATGTTTCTCACGATGCAAATTCTAACTCGGCAGAACTAGAAGAATCACTATCTAATGACCTCGCTTCAAAGGGAGTTTATTCTTCGGTAATCGAAGAGGAAATCTTACTGATACTTGGTCTGGTTTACGCGATTCTATCTATCTTCCAGGCATACTTGGCACTGGGTCTGATTGTGGGTATTGCTGGAATCGGAGTTGTAACTTATCGATCAGTATCAGAAAGGTCGGGTGAAATTGGAATGCTACGAGCTTTAGGCTTCAGGAAGAAGATGGTAATGGGAGGGATGATACTCGAAGTCAGCTGGACATCCCTTTTGGGGATGTTGAATGGAGCAGTCGTTGCAATGATGTTCCATCTTGCTCTTTATCGAACGTTCTGGGAAGATCAAGGCGTGGAGTTAATACTGCCATGGGGGGAGGTAATAGCAATTGTAATCGGAGGATGGGTATTGGTTTTGATTGCTACTTGGATGCCAGTATCTAAAGCGACTAAAGTCACTCCTTCTCAAGCACTATCGTCACTTGATTAATTTTCTTAGTTAGTTATTATCTTAGTTCTGATATAGAATACACAAAATTACGATTTTGAATACACAAACACATTGTACCATGTAGTGGCTATTTGAATTATTAATCACTCTTTTTTCATAATAAATGTAGTACTGAAAGGCATATAATTGGAAAAATAAATCTCTATATTGGCGATGTGTAACTGAATCGGCCTTGCCAACTCCTAAATACCCTATATGTCGTCGGGAGAGCAACCGACCCTTTTGGAGGAGATGACAATGAGCAAGTTAACCCCCATGATTTTGGCAGTAATTATGCTAGCTAGCACATCGCTAGTTGCACTTGACCTAGCTGAACTGGAACCTAAAAACACGAACGAAGCAGATGGACGAACTGGCCCTGACGCTGAAGTTGTAAGCATTCTGTCGCCTAGAGCGACAACGACCGACAGCATTACTGGCGAAAAGTTACATACACTGAAAGCCGGCGAAGATGTAAACTTCGAGACATATATACAGAACGCGGGCGATACTGCGATCGAAGAGATGGGAATTACCGTCACAGTATACTTGTCTGAAGGTGGCACACGTGGCATGATTGCCAAAGATGCAGCAGGAAACGACCTATCCTGGACAAATGGCGATGTAGTCTGTGATGACTCATTCGTTTGCCCATGGTCTTCACTAGCTGCTGGTGATGTGCTTGACTATGGGAAGTACACCATGATGTACCAAGGTGCAATTGTAACTTGGACACCGATCACTGGTGACTATGTAGTCGTAGTTACAACTTCTGCATTTGGCGACAGTGACGCTGGAAATGACTACTCTGAAAATCTTGTTTCAGTAGTGGACTGGACCGACATCATCGTTGACCTATCTTGGGCTTCTGGAAAGGAAGTCGAAGGCGGAGATGGTGACAAAGCGTTTGATTTGACTGTAGAACTAGGTGGTTCTGCTAGTTGGGAAGCACGTTCCATTACACTTGAACTTAAGGTGGAAGGAACAATCGATTCAGCGCTTGGACCTGCAGGACAAGACCTAACTGGTACTTCTCAGTTAGCAGAGTTCGGAACTGAAGGCGATACAGAAACCTACCGTAATGGTGAGGATGACAATAACACTACCAACGCTACTAGGTACGTACTCGATTTCACATCGTCTTCGGCATGGCAAGGTACTCTGTCTCCAGATACATCTGGCGGCAGTGGAACTTACAGTGTTGAAGTTATCCTTGTCAGTTACGTAATGTACGGGCAAATGGCAGATTGTATCAGAACAGTCGAAGAAGGTTCTGGAGAAAACAGAACTCAAAGAGACGTTCAGGATTTCTGTGAAGTTACACAATACCAAGATGATGATGCTGCAACAAGCGAAGCAGAAATCACAGGTATGATTCAAACTTACCACGATATCGGAGTCGTTAACTTGGTCATTAACCAAGGATATGTCTTGGATGAGAACAATACTCCTCTTAGCCAACCAACAATGCCTGGAATCGTTACAAGTCCTTTGAACCCAGCATGGTCTAGTGTACAAGCTACAGTAAGCCACCTAGGAACTTCCTTGGAAACTATGTATGATTGGAAGGTAACATTCGAAATCGAAAACACAGTCACAGGCGTAACAACTACCGAAGATGCTGACGATTGTTCTTATGGAGTTGGAGAACCGTACATGCATGCTGAATTGGGAGATGATCCTTTCAATCCAGGTTCTGCTTACGAAATGGGTGAAGCATGTATCATGTTTAACTTCGTGCCAGGAACATACAATGTCACAGCAACTGTGTCGATGATAAATGCTACTGACAGTAACGGAGATCCAATCACAGACATGTCTGCTCGTAATGATGACTCTACGATTTACGGAATTACTGCATTAAACAACAGACCTGCAGTTTCTCTAACAGTTGAACAAGAAGCGTTCTCAATCGTTGTTGGCGCTGGTCAAATTACACTTATCGCAGATGCTTTTGATGCAGATGATGACAGTGGCGAGTCCCTGAACTATGTCTGGACTCACCCTGGCATGGCTGAAGTTGATGGATTGCCAATGCCTTCAGAATGTAACGGAATGGGCTCTATGTTCGCAATTTGTTCTCTAAACGCAGTATCTAGTGATTGGGCTGGAATTAACACATACTCAGTTACAGTTTCTGATGCTTATGGCTCATCCGCAACAGATTTCACTAACGTATTCGTTTGGAATCAAATCGTTGCTCAAGACAGCACAGATAATGGAATTGAAATGCTATATGACCTAACTTATGATGGATACAACCCATTCCAAGTAACTGTTGACGACTGTAGTGAGGGAAGTTGTGAATATACACAGGATCTGACATCCTTTGGATATGCAGGTGAATACACATCAGTTGCTGTTATCGATTACATACCATCGACAACATACTTGCCAGAAGATGTTGACTCACAGTCGATTACCATTAATTACGATCCGGCACTCTTGGAACCAACAAGCGTGTTCTGGATTAGTAATGGTAACTGGGCTCAACTTGATTCAACAATCAATGCTGGAACAATCAGTATCGACATGGGTGTTGGAAACCAAGTTCTGCCACAGGGAGAAATCGTCCTTATGGGTGGAGTTCTACAGATAATCGAGGCGCCAGAAGGTAATCCTACTGCACTGAATGTCGTAGCTACAAAGGGCGGAGACATTACTGCAACTTGGTCGTACGATGGAAACACTGTACCTGGCTTTGACTGGTTACAAATGGAAATTTGTGATTCAAGCAATGTATGTTCAACTACTCAAGAGAACACAACCCTTGTTGGACATTCGATGAGTGGTCAGACTGATACTACACACGGTGAAACATACACCTACACTCTATCAGTTTGTAACGTGGGTGGATGCCATCCTACTGTTGCAACCGAATCAGCAACTGCTGACAAGGAAGTTGACGGCGATGCATCTGCTACAGCAATGACTGTTGCAAATAAGGCAGACTCGAATGCATGGACTGTTTCTTGGACCGAATCTGGCGACACATCAGATGTTGCTGGCTGGAAGGTCTGCTGGGAAAGTTACTCTTGGACTACTAGCGGTGAAATGCCATCTACTTGTTCTGATGCTGGAGATTCAACCACTTTAGACATCAACCACCCTGGTGGAACTGGAACAAAGTCGTACTACTTCACAGCAGTACCATATGATGACAAGATGAACATGGACAACGCAGTTCCAGGTACTGACATAATTCTAGTACACGAGAACACACAAGAAGATCCTTGTGAAGTTGACCCAGATGGTGCAGATTGTACTGTTGGAAGCACAGATGATGATGCTGAAGGTAGCATCCCTGCAGGAGCATGGGGTGCAATCATCGGACTTGTGGTCGTTGCATTCGTTGTCGGTGCATTCATCCTCTCCCGTGGCGGAGATGGTGATGACGGCAAGGACTGGGATTACTGATCTCATAACCCAAGCTGACAGCAAATAACGGTGCTAGACACCGAGGCTGCCATGAGGGGCGATTCGTCGCTCCTCATGGCCCCCCCCTTCTTTTTCTTACAAATCACTAATCTGTAGTTCCCAGCTTTGAAGTGGAACTCTCACTTTTGAAGTGGATTAATGTAAAAAATCTCATTCAAATATTCTAATTTTAGACCTCCTATATCTGGCCACAAAAGTTAGCAGTTTCATAACTACACCGTTTTTCACATTCTTAGTAAAAGTAAAAGTTATTTTTTTGTTATTATTTGAATATGGAGAGTCACATAATATCATTTGAATCAAATAGAACTGACAGATCTTCTCTAGTTGATGAATCCGAATAATACTGAGCAGTACGCTCTTTAGATCATTGGGAAACCTTTGTAAATAGTCATCCTGAATACATTTTTGCCCCCTGGTGTTGAATTCCATTAATTGGACTCGGGGACAAAAAAATTAACTCTCAATCTTGGCTTCTTACATGGTGATGTAAAAGCGCATGTACCCCAATGCTCATAAGGGATACAATGCGTGAGGATTACTGCATACAGTCCGTAAGGAGATGATGACGTGATGTTGGGAAACAAAAACACGAATAAAAAGACCGTAATGAGTGGCGTAGGAATTGCCCTATTGCTTTGCGCATTGATGGTTGGCATGACAATGACCAATCTAGTGCAAACTGACGCACCTCAGGTAGAATCTGACCTCGCAGTAGCGAGTGAAGAAAGCGAAGATTATTTCGCTCTACCAGACGTCTATGAGCCTGCACAATATGAATACGATGAAACCTCGGAGCTCGAGGGAATGAGGACAATGAATCAGAAAGCCTACCGTTTAGATAACGGTGACACTTCTCTGATTACATCTTCAGAGCCATTACACTACATGAGTGATATTGGTTCTTGGGAACAAATTGACCTCAACATCATGGCTACCGCCTATGGTTGGGAAGTAAAGGAGAACTTGTATGAGGTCTCCTTCGCTTCAGAATTCCAGAACGGTGTGTCAGTGATGGTCAACCACAACGTTGATCCAATCATTACTGGAATAAACCCCAGTGTCGTGACTTTGGATGAGTCTGGTACTATGCCAATGGCATACATGACTTCTCCATCAATCGATGCGACCTCAGTCGGTGGTAACGTAATCCGTTACCCAATCGCTGAAGGTTTCGATTTGGATTACACAGTGGAATCAACTCAGCTTAAGCAGAACCTGGTTATCAGAGAACGCCCAGTACTCGATGAGAATGCTGCTTACTTTGGCGTAACTGAACAAATGCGCCTTCCTGCAGGATATGGATTATTCCTTGGAGATGACCTTCTTCGCGAAGAAGTCACTCAGACTCAGGAAGAACTCACAATCAGAAACTTGGAGACAGGGGAAGTTCTTGCAACAATCCCTGTACCAGTAGTTACTGAATCTGGCAGCGAAAACCCGCCATACACAGGTACCTACTTTGTCCAAGTCTACGGTGAAATAGTTATTCTTACAACCGCTGTAGATACAGATTGGTTGATGGATGAAGACCGCCAGTTCCCATTGGCTATCGATCCATCAGTTAGAGTAATGAGATCAGGTGGAGGAGATTGTTACGTATACTACAGATCTTGTTACAATTCCGTACGTGGAGATCATCAGAGAAACTCGTACAGAATTTACTACGTTCCATGGAACAAGTTAACATTCACTGCTGCAAATGCACTGCCAACAGGAGCGACTGTTGAAAAGATTGATTGGAAGCAATATTACAACTATGGTTACAATTACGCGCCTTCTGGAAGCAACATGAAAATTGTAGTTATGGAGAAGTGTGGTACACAATCTAGTTACCAGTACTTGATTGCTTCAAGGAACTGTAATGGTGCTATGACTAACGTTGCAACAGGTGGTTCATCTCAGAACGGTAAAATGATAAGTTCTGCGTATAACTCTGCAACAGCAGCAACGCACTCATTCGGTACCGGTTGGAAAACAGCTACTCTTTGTAGCACTGCAACAGCATGTGCTGCATCAACTGGAAGTCACAACTATGTTACAAGTGCACTGACAAATGGTGGAACTATAGGTATGAGTTCAAACGCTCCATATTCTTCAACAGTTTACTATTACACCTACAGTAGTGGTAGTAGAGCATCATACATGCAGATTACTTACTCGGGTGGTTCAGATACTACACCTCCTATTGACGGATTCGTTCCATACACTGGAATCACATCCTACAAGTCAGGAGAAAGAACATTCTTCACTAACCTGCAAGATAATGGTGGTATCGATACAACCTCAACCGGTGCTCCTCACATGTACTATTCAATCAACAATGGAACTTACACTGCAGTTAAGGCGACAACTATCGGCACTTGCGGTTCAAGTTCAACCGATTGTGATTTCCGTGCAACAACTGGATCCATTTCAACAGGCGATTATGTCAAGTACTTCTGGGCATATCAGGACGGTGCCGCAACACCCAACTTTGCGACAAGTCCATCTGGTGGTACAGGTAGCCCGAATTCAGCTTCTGCACCATCTGGTGCATACTGGTTCTTCGTTGACGATGTAGCCAATGCTGGCACAGATCGCAAGTTGACTGTAACACATAATGATGTACGTGCTTACACAACATCGAATACAGCAAAGACATTCGATCGACAGATGACTTACTATGACAATTCTGACGAGTACGTCTTCGAATTCGATACATCTGATTGTGGAACTGGAAGCAGTTCATGTTTCTACACAGGTACAAGTACCTCATGGGCTAACTGGCAAATTCAGTGGCACAACAGTGCACCTAGTGGATACTACGGATACGGCGGAACAGTAGCTGGAACCATGAATATGGTAGCATCCTCAGGCGGCTATCTAACACTAAGTGCAGATGATGGTCCTGGAATGAACTTGATTTACCTATACGACAGCTCCTCTAACAAGTGGGCTATGGTCGGTCTAGGCACTGATACTGGAATTGAACAGATAATGGCATCAGGAGACACTGCGGCATACCGCAATACCTACGGTAACCAAAAGAGCCACCTTGTCGACATACCTGCTGATATTAGCGGTACTTTCGGTAAGTTTGACTGGAGCGGTATTTACAGCAGTTCCAAGGCTAACTGGATGTGTGTCGGAACAAACGGATTCTACTACTTCTTCCGTTCTTCAAGCAGCAACCCTAATTGTAACGCAGGAAGCGGTTACCTAACCAGTACCTACTACACTTACTCTGGCTTTGCCCTAGGTGTAGGTTCTGGTGGTGTAATGGCTGGCACTGGTAGCATTATCTACAAATCTGCAAAGGTCAAACCTGAGCCAGATACAACTGCTCCAGAAATCGACCACAGTACAATGAGAGACTCTCACTCGAGAGATCGAACATTCACCTTTACCATCTCTGATGGTGGAGAGCCTCCATCTGGATTGAAGACTTCAGTATCAGATGGGCCAATGATGTGGTACCGCGTTACAGACGCAGATGGTACGGTTAATGCATGGACTAGCAAGGTGCTATCTCCATCCAGTTCTCGTACTGCATGTGAACAAGCTAAATGTGACTGGTCTACTACTCTAGAAGATCTAGAGCGTAGTTCAAACATCGAATACTACGTTACAGCAACCGATACGAGCATTGCATCTACAGGTGTTAATACTAACAATACCTCTAGCGCTGGATGGTCCTTCGAAGTTGGAGACCCGAACAAGGTCTTCATCGTAGAATGGCACGATATGGGATACACCTCATCATACACTTGTACCTACCAGGTTCTATTGTATGACGTAACAAACGAAATTGAGTTCAAGTATGACACAGGCTGTAAGGCTACATATGATTACGCAACAGTTGGATATCAAGACATGACTCGTAACAACGGGGCAACTCTACGTCAAGATGTAGGATATCTGAATGGCGCTAACCCTCATTCGGTAAACTACAGAATTGGTACAGATAGTTCTGGTCATTCATCCGAAACATTCGATTTGGGTATGACTGAATTACCAACTTGGGATACACAAATCGTTGGTAAGAGTTCAACCTCTCAAATGGCGTATGGATCTCGATGTTACTACAACTGGGGTTCATACTGGCCAGTATACAAGACTGGTTGTAACGCTAACATCGACATGCCTGATGGTTTCACTTTCGAATATTTCGGAACTGAATACAACGGTTCAGATTCAAAGAACCGTATTCACATCCAGCGCCACGGTGCTATGTGGCTCAAAGCAGACGGATCTACCGCTCTAGAGCGTGGTCTTTACGCAACTTCTAACATGCCTGAACTTCCTAACAAGGGAACTTATGCAAAACCTGGAATGATTGCTCCATGGTGGGGTTACTACTCATCATACTACTGCTATGACAATACAAACTTGGATTGTTCAGTCCGCACACGTCTAATCCCATTCGAAGGAAAGGGAACTGATGTTAGTGCAGATATTACTCAGCCAACGACTTGGTCACTAATCGATTCACCGATTAGAGTTAACCCAAGTTCTGCGAGTGGATATCTCTCAATTGGTGCAGATTTAACTATTGAACCAGGAGTGGTCATACAGGTAGCTCCGGGTAAGGGATTATCTTTTGATGGCGCTTGTACCACTTTCGAAGCAGAAGGTAACGAGACAGATCACATTAGGTTTGAAAGTACACCTGGAACAACTGCAACTTGGAAAGGTCTAGCGTTTACTGGCGCTTGCAGTTCAACAGATGACCGTCACACACTATCTTATGTGGACTTCGCTAACACAACCGATGGAGCGATTGCAGCAGGTAGCCGTCATGGCTCCTCACCAGTCAGCAACTCTAACGTTGGTAACTTTACTATGGATCACGTGACTTTCACGAACGTCGAAACAGCATTCGAGCACGGCTCGGGAATGGGGACAGTAGTTACAATGACAGATTTCGAAGTAAACGAAGCAAGCGGTGCTTGTTTCAACTTTGCAGAAGATTCTGAAGTAACACTACGTGATGGTGAAATGGATACATGTGACGGAGGAGGAATTACTAACGTTGCAGGAAGCACTGGCGGTTCTCTAATTATTGAGAACGTAGATGTAAGTGATGCATTTGGTAGCCTAATCAGTGTCGATTTCGAAACTGTTTGGATTAGCAACCTAACTGCAACCACAACAGCCGCACAAACTGGTGCTGCTGTAACTTCTGCAGGAGATGGAGTTGACTCCAGTTTCTCCGCATTCAACATGGATGTAACAGGATATGCAACATCAGCAATACACTCTCTGGACTCAATTAGTCTAGTAGATGTTGATCTGGGAACAGCAACGCTCTCAATCGCTCCTGGCGGTACATCATCAACAGCTGCAGGACCATCTGGAGGCAGTGCTACAATCAACGGCCTGACAGCAGGCGATGTCACCATGACTCGAACAGCACCAACATTAGACGATCTAGCAATCGGTGCATTGACAATTATGGGCAACTCGCCAAGTAGTGATGGAATTGTGGGCGCAGACTGGGATGTTGATGGAATATCAGTATCCGGGTGTGGATATAATGTCCTAGCAGAAACAATTACCACTAATGGTCAAGCGTCTGGATATGCAATATCTGGATCATGTTCTAACTCTGCATCACCAAACAACATCGTTCTAGGCGATGTTGATGCAACATACACTGGATCAACGAACGCACTTTACGCACGTAACTCTGCAGTTACTGTCGGAGATGGAAGCATTACAATGCCTACAACTTTCGACGAGATGTCAAAGGCTTCTACCAATGGACGCATCGTACTAATCGATGTTGACCAAGATGGAACAGACTGTGACACAGCTACAGACTGTGATGTATCTTCAAGTTCATCCGGTGCTATCTACTTTGGTGGACTTGCAACTGTAAAAGCTTACAAGGCCCTAGGTAGCGGTGTAAAGGAATACAAGGAAGGACACACTGTTCAAGCAACTCTAGTTGACGCAGGTTCTGCATTATTCACTATTGGAACACATAAGACTGATTCCAATGGCGCAGCAAGTGTTTGGGTCATTACAGAAAATGATGGTGGAGACACATACACAGATCACAACCTTGTAGCGTTCGGTGCTGCTGGTCAGAACGAAACCTTGGTTACAGATTCATGGTACCCTGGTAGTTTCGGCGTTGGAGATACAATCGAATTGCGTCTTGAACCTGCTCCAGTTTCATTAAACGGTACTAACATGGACTGTGCATACCTTCTAACCAATACTGAAGCCGCACTAGGATATGATGGAACAATTGCATCTGGTGGTACTAACACCTTTACATGGGAAGGAAAGGTAACAATGGTTGGCGATTTAAATATCGATGACTGTAACATTGTTATGAAGACTGTATTCCGTGTTCAATCTGATGCTACTAACAGTCCAAAGTTGACAATCTCTTCGGGCGGTTCCCTTACATTGTCAACCACATCTACTGATACAGGTACTCTAAAGGCATCGTCCAGCACTTATCCTCTAGATTTGGATATAGCAGGCGGAACTCTAGACGTTAATGGCGGTCATATCTTCGATGTTTCCGGAGGAATTAACCTTGATTCTGGAAACCTGATTGTAAGAAACTCTGCAATGATCTACGGTAGTGCGCAAGCTGCGGCAAATGAAGCAACAGTTTATGTAAACGGTGGAACAATTGATTGGGATGATTCGACTATCCAGAATTCTGGACAGAAAGGAATCGGTCTAATGTTCGAACAGTCCGCTGCAGGAGAAGTTGACAACATCGTAGTAAAGAACGCAGCAGTTGGAATTTATTCCCACAATGCTGCACCTTCTATAAACGGTTTCACACTGACTGACAATGATGTCGGTCTAGATGTATATGGTGGAATGACACTTCCAACTATTTACCGTAGTACAATTCTCTCCGGGGAAAGTACTGGATGGACAACTTACGCAATCGATTTGTCTTCGTACCTGAACAGTGAAACAGATTATGTTCAAGTCGGATATGATGCAATTTATGGTGGAGGAAATGCTCACCCTAGATTCACTGGAACTACGAAGTACTTCATGATTACAGACCGATACAATGTTGAATTGTCTGACGGTTCAAGTTCATGGAACGTTACCTCAGCTACAACTGATGGATACTATGACGGTGCTCTAGGTGGAGGATCTGATAACATTGGAATTCCATCTTACCATTGTAACGGCTATGGTTACAGTTACAACCCTGGCTACTGGGATTACAGCTACAATAAGCCATCAGGATTCGATTGGGAAAATACTGCAATATCGCAGAATACATACTATCCAATGCAGTACTGGGGTATGTACAGCCCAGCTTGGTATGGATTCAGTGGAGTTATGACTCCTCCTGAAGGAATCTCAGGAACATACAACGTATGTGGTGCATATGCATCTTACTACTCTAACAGCCCAGGTGCTGGTCAGAGATTTTCATACCCAATTGTAGATGTTTCTGGCTCCAACATAACAGGACTTACAATGTACGTCGATGTATTGCACAACCGTGCTGATAACTACCAAGATCGTATGGAAATTCTAGTGCGCAGTGGCGATGACCCAAGCGACCTAGGAAACTACGTACGTGAATCCGGTGTACCATCAATCAATGATGGTTCAATCACTGGTGCAAAGAATGGTGTTGAACTCGGAGGAATGTGGGCTGCTGGATCATTTGATAATATCACAGTAACCAACCCTACAAATGCAGGTCTTGAAGTAACAGGATCAGTCACCTCTTCAGTGTCCAACTTGACCGTTTCTGGCGGTACATACGGTGCACTAATGGGCGCAGGAGCTTCTGGCTCACTGGATCTTATAGATGCTACAATCACTGGCAGTTCAACTGCTGGTGTATACTATGTCAAGAACATGGTAGGCGAGTTATCTGCTGCAATCTCTGGAAGTACAGGTGCTGGAATCAAATTCGGTTCTGCAACTAACAAAGATATCGACTACTCAGGAATGCAACTCACTACAAATGGAGTGGGTATAGAGAATGGTGGTAAAGGTACAATCACTCTGACAGACTGCGTTTTCGGTAACACCAAGGACGTTGTGATAACAGGATCTGGTTCAGTCGACTTCATTGAAGGAACTGTAGATTCTACTACTGTAGAAGTAACAGGAACTGGTGTATTCAGCAGAATGCGCCAACTAGAGGTTGCTGTTGTCGCTGATTCTTCCGCTGTAAGTGGAGCTAACGTCATTCTAAAGGATGGTTCTGGTGCCCCAACAGGATCTGGACTTACAGATTCTAACGGAATAGCTACTGGACTAAATTTCCTTACAGAGTCAGTATCATTAGCATCAGGATATGTTGTTGAAAGCCTATCCGGATATGAAGCAGTAACAGTTGCACAAGTAGGCTCGTACTATTACACAAGTCCTTCTAACAATGCAGGTGACTTCAGATACACCTTTGATGCAGTTACATTGGCGGATACCTCTGGAAATGTACACAACATGGACTTGGTAAATACAGTCGATGCTCGTATCTGTTACAGTTTCAGTTCAACATCCTACGAATATGTGAAAAACTGTCCTGGACAGAGTACATCTGGATCTAGATCTTACTCATCTGGAATGGTTCAGTACGGTTACTATGGTGCTACACCTCGTAGCCTTGACAACCAAGTAGTAATGGTAGACGTTGGATTGTGGTACATTGATGGTAACACTGACAACTCATTGAACGACAGTACATTGATAGTTACTGGAACATACAACAATTATGATGCACTAAACGTTTGGTCTACTTATCCATACGGTGCAAGAATGTATGCTCACGATTCAACTTGGGTCTCAACAGCAATTGATGATAACGGAAATCCTCAAGGTATCAAGATTGGATACAATGGCTGGAACGATGTAGTTCCTGACATTCAGGACTCTACCATAGCAGGATTGGCAACAATTGTAACCACATACGGTTACAAGTCAACCTGGAGTAGTGCTTATGTTTGGCAAGCTGATTTCTTCAACATCCAGAACAACACTTTCACACACTTTAGGAACACACCTAACACAGGTGCATCCGCTCTACAAGATCAGTGTTTGAATGCTGGAAACCAAGGTACCATTATCGCTAACAACGTATTAACGAACTGTGGTGTAGGTGTCTCCCTAAGGAGAACTGGATTCTCGTACGCTCACGCTCAGTCTTACTGGGGTGCAGATGATGCAATTATCCACAACAACACGTTCAAAGATACAAGTCACATTGATGTCTGGTTCCATCTGAGCTCGTACACCGATGGTGTTGAAATTACTAACAACACAATGAGTGGTTCAACAACTCCTTCTTACGGTGTTTATGCCCAAGATCGAACAGCAACTGACATGTTGATTAAAGGTAATACAATCAGCAACTCAGCTGAACCAATTTACCTACGTGGTGCACTAGATTGGAATATCATTGACAACACAATTACTGGCCAAGGAGATGCCTCATACGCTGGTATCTATGTCAAAGATGGATATGGAGTAATTGACGGTAACACACTAGTTGATACAGATGGTGGAATCCTGATTGATGGAATCCAATATGGGTACAATGCTAACGTAACTAACAACGATCTTTCGCAGACGAGCGGTCGTGTAGCTCCTTCAGCAGTCGGAATTTGGGCTGAAGATTGTGGTTCATCAGTAGTTAACACTGGCGGAAACACAATCAGTGTAATGGAGAACGCAATTGTAACCGATGGATGTGACCTGGTAGACACAGGTTCTACACTAGATGCTATTGGTGGAAGCGGTGGAGCAGTATACACTGTTCAGATGAATGCTAACGCATACTCACCAACTACACTGAACATCAAGGAAGGAGACACAGTCCGTTGGAGATCTAACGAATACTACAACAACACTGACCCGCACGATGTTACATCCAATGCAACAGATGCTGGCGGAAGTCCAATTTGGTCATCCGGTGGAATAATGAACCTTGGTTCAACATTCACTAAGACCTTCAGCACAGCTGGTACCTACGAGTATCACTGCAGTCAACACACATGGATGTACGCATCAATAGTGGTAGCAACTGGAAGTTCTGGTGGATTCGTATCCGTTGGTGTTAACGTAGTCGGTACAACTGACGAAGTCACCCTAGACGGAACATCTGTTTCTGGATTCGGAACTGCAATTGAGCAGTACGGTGGTACAATGACCCTAACGGGTAACACACTACTGTCCGGTGGAGATTACGCAGCATACGCTGAAGATACAGACGTTGTTGTCGATGGTGCAGAACTTATCGCTGACAGCACAGGATCTGCAATGTATGTTACCGGTACATCTACACTAGATGCTACCGACATGGATACATCTGGAATGTACGGATTAAACTCCGATG
>Ga0066856_10000381_pt1 | contig 16350 bp, 7 predicted proteins | sample ETNtaG_5_FD_65605 | JGI IMG/M metagenome (GOLD analysis project Ga0066856, IMG submission 65605) | Marine microbial and viral communities from oxygen minimum zone, Eastern Pacific Ocean - ETNP201406SV205 | ecosystem: Environmental > Aquatic > Marine > Oceanic | place: Pacific Ocean: Eastern...
GACCGATATGCTGTGAAAATGGCGGCGTTATTTGGCACTCAAATTGGGATGAAACGGTTGTGCGCGCCTCAGGAAATGAAGCATACGATGCGGCAACATGGCTTGCAACACAAATTGAGGGCCTTAACGCTGAAGGCATTGAATCAAACAAATGGAGAGAAAGCGAATGGTGTTTGTACCCAGATGAAGACCTTGATGCAATTACGGAAGCTATCGGACGCAGTGTATGGTCACACCTTTCTGTGGTCCGCACAGGATTTGCCATACATCTGATGGACCCTGTCGTTAGTAAAGGACAAGGTTTGGCGGACATGTGTCAACGAATCGGTTGGGACAAAGATGACATCTTGTGCGTAGGGGATGCGCCAAACGATTTGTCAATGTTTGAATTCTGTCATTGGTCGGTGGCGGTTGGAGGTGCTTTTGATGTCGTGAAAGATGCGGCTGACGTTCAATCTCCTCTCCCTCACGGAGAAACATTCGGGCCGCTTGTCGATGCAATCATCAATGCAAAAAACGCCTTGGGTTGAGCCTATGAGCAGAAAGGCAATGCTTGGTATTGATCTGGGCGGAAGTGGATTTCGTGTTGCTGCTTTTGATGCTGAAAGCGGGGAACTCCTGACCGATTTCATGCAGTTTAAACACGGTGATTTAACCGGCCCCGATGAAATTCTACCAAAAATCTGCGCAGCATTGAATCAAATCGAATGGAAAGGCCCTATTGGCCTTGGTTTTCCTGGTGCAGTAGAGAGAAAAAAAATCCTCACTGCACCAAATATTGGAGATGAGTGGTTGTCATCAGGTATTGTTGAGCGATTGGAATCTTGTTGCGGCGGTCCGGTAACACTTGTCAACGATGCAGATGCTGTTGCGATTGCAGAATTTAATTTTGGAAGCGGGCAAACAGAACTTGGAACGGTCTTGACCCTCACCATTGGAACGGGCCTTGGAACCACGATTCACCGAAACGGGGAGCTCGTCCCCAACCTTGAGTATGGGCTTTTGGCCCATCCAACTCTTGACGGTACGCTTGAAGAACATGTTTCTGGTCGTGCTCGGTCTGCAAATAATTTATCCTTGACCCAATGGGCCAAACAATTTCAAATTGGACTGAATTATTTGTGCCAACGAATTCATCCAGACCTCATCATACTCTATGGAGGCATCATGGAACACTGGGCTGATTTTCGCGGGCTTATTCAAGCCCCTTGCCCGATTCAACCCGCAACTCACCAGGACACCGCTGGAGTCTTGGGCGCGGCGTTTGTGTCCATTCAGTATTTGGACGACTAATATTCCTTGGACAATTCCGAAAGAGTGAATGACGTGACCATTTGCATGGCTTGACCGTATTTCATTCGGCCAATGTATTCCTTAGTTTTGCCATGCGTAATTACACGCAATCGGAATTTGCACTTCTTCTTGGTACGACGCCTTCGGTGATGTTTGTAAAAATGAACGCCCACTTTGTAGGTGCCTAGAGGTGCGCTTTCTTTCCAAACCACATTCTCAACTGGAGTGTTTGAGACAGGACGGACGTTCATATCAACGTCGAGAATACCATCGCAATCACTGATTTTATTGTTGAAGTAAATTCGTTCTCCTGACGGAGTAAACACATGGAGGTCCAAGTCATTGTAATCGTCCCAGGCGAGGGAAATTTGGACAACACCTGATTCTCCACCCTCGCGCTCAAGACGCTCGTCAATATCCACTTCATGCTCATCACTCTCTTCCGCGACAACGACACCGCTCCCAATGTGTTCTTCGGAAACCAAGGCGGCGTGTTCTACCAAGGGCGACTCGTTTGCCTGAATCCATTCATCACGGCGTCCAACTTCATTGACGCGTTCCTGCTCCTCATTAGCATCAAGTTCGAGTTCAGGGACTTCGGGCTGAATCAATCCAAGTTCCATATGGTTACGATCACGGTGTTGATCACGGACTTTCCACGCTTCTTGTTCTCGTATTGGTACTTGAGCAAGTTGGGGCATATTCACAACCAAACTCATGCCTCCGCCACCGACACGCTTGAGGCGGGTTGAAGTGCTGTATTTTTCAGCCAAAGCAAGCGCTCGAAGTCGTTGATTTCTACGCCTCCATGCTCGTAATCCGACATAGAGCGCTCCCGATGTGAGAACGATGCCGGTGCCTGCTGTTACTGGCTCAACCATGGAGTATTGTTGCACCTACTCCTATATTGGGCATGCGGTGGGATACTCACGCCAAAAATTCAGCATTGAGAGCCTCCAATGAGGCTTTTGAAGGTCGTAATGACTCGTCAGGGACCTCGAGAAGAGGAGCGTCAACAAGGTTGAGGTCTTCGGCAAGCGAAGGTTTGGTAGCGTCAAAGTAGAGCAAACCTGTAACGTGTTTTGCATTGACCTCCGCATCATGGAGAGCACTGAGAGCCGCCATTGGATCGGATGGATCGTGTTCTTCAGATATGGTTTCCAAACGGATGGTTGAACCATCGTGCAAGGTGATGTCTCTAAAGTGGCCTTCGGGGACATCTACTTCTTCTACGGGATTGAAATGTGGGATGTAATCAGCCATGTGCAACGTGATTTCATTTTCCTTTACATATCCGTAGGACCGCATTGATTCATCGTTATTGTTGAAGGTCACACAAGGTGAAATGACATCGATGAGAGCGAAGCCTTTGTGTGACATTGCAGCCTTTAGAAGAGACGCGAGTTGCTTCTTGGACCCTGAAAATGAACGGGCTACAAAGGTACAACCAAGATTGATCGCCAAAGCACACAAATCAATTGGCTGAGTTTCATTGGTCGCGCCTTTCTTCTTCTTGGAGCCAACATCCGCTGTCGCCGAATATTGTCCCTTTGTCAAGCCATAGACTCCGTTGTTTTCGACAATGTAGACCATGTCCATGTTTCGTCGGATGGCGTGAATCAGTTGGCCGATTCCAATCGATGCGGAGTCTCCGTCTCCTGAAACACCAAGGTACAACAGGTCCTTGTTGATGGCATATGCTCCAGTTGTAACCGATGGCATTCTTCCATGCACGGTATTGAATCCATGAGATTGGCCAAGGTAATATGCAGGGGTTTTCGATGAACAGCCAATTCCGGACATCTTTGCAATACGATGCGGTTGAATTCCGTTTTCCCAAGCAGCAGTGATGATGACGTTTGAGATTTGATCGTGGCCACATCCTGGGCAAAGCGATGACGGGCCACCAGTGTAACTGTCCTTTGGTTCGTTAAGTACATTCAATTTGACTGCTCGTGCTGGTCGTGCTGGTCGTTCACTCATTGCGACACCTCCTCGAGTTTTTCTTGGATCAAATCAGCATAAATTCTGGCCCGAGGCGGCATACCATCACTGTAAGCAACGGAGTGAACCTTGGTCACCAAATCATTTGGAAGTTCCCGACGAAGAATACCGTAAAGTTGTCCATCACGATTGATTTCAAGGACTATAACCACCTCATGGCGTTGAATAAATCCTTCAACTTCCGAGTGGAACGGTAAAGCACGTACACGACACTGGCTGACCTTCATACCTGTTTGTTCGAGGATATCATCAATTTCTTGAATCGAATTTTCCATGCTCCCAAGGAAGATGATGCCCACTTCGCATTCTGATTCTTCACGAAGAATTGGAGCAGGTAACTCGTCACGTGCACCATCAATCTTGTACTTGAGGCGCTTCATGAGGTTGAAGTAATCCTCGGGCTTTTCAGAATAGACACCCATTGGGTTGTGTCCTGTACCCCGGTAGAGTATAGGTGCCATGCCAGAACCAGGCAAGGTCCTGTAAGGTATACCGTCTCCGTCAACATCCAAGTAGCGGCCAAAGATTTCGAATGCGTCAAACGTTTTTTGGTCTCGTACGACTTTACCACGGTCCATGGGAATATCTGGATAAGAGAAGCCTTCACAAGCCCAACGGTTCATCCCGAGGTCAAGGTCGCTCATTCCAAAGACCGGTGTTTGGAAGCGTTCGGAATAGTCAAACGCCCTCCATCCGTACTCAAAGCATTCCTCTACCGTTCCCGGTATGAGGACAATGTGCTGAGTGTCGCCGTGGCTTCCTTCGTAAAGCATAGCGATGTCTGATTGTTGCGTTCGGGTTGGAAGTCCTGTGGAGGGGCCTACTCGAGTTACGTCCCAAAATACAGATGGAATTTCTGCAAAATAAGCGAGACCAATGAATTCCTGCATGAGGGAAATCCCTGGACCTGATGTTGCGGTCATGCCGCGCCCACCGGCCCATCCTGCGCCGAGGACCATTCCGGCAGCAGCGAGTTCATCTTCAGCTTGGATAACTGCGCAATTCGCCTGCCCTTCATCATTTGAACGAAGGCGGGGGATGTATGCTATGATGGATTCAGCCATGGAAGAGGACGGGGTAATCGGGTACCATGCCAGCAGTTGCACGCCACCATAATGTGCCCCTAAGGCGGCGGCTTCATTGCCTTCAATGAAAAATTGCGGACGGTCAACTTCACGTGATTCAGTCGTGTAAGGGTCTGTTTTGCTAAGGTTCTCTTTGCAGTAATCACGACCCAAACCAAGGGCAGTAATGTTCAATTCAATGGCGCTGTCCTTTCCTTTGAATTGGCGTGCTACAGCAGATTCAAGGCACTCTTGGTCAATCCCAAGAAGTTCCGCTAGAACGCCAACATAGACAATATTGGTGACCAATTTTGCGATCTTCGGATTGATCTTGCGAGCCAATGAACTCATAGGCACTGGATAGGAAATGATGTCCTCACGTTCAACTGTTTTCTTTTTTGTATCGCTGTTCCAAATGATGACGGTCCCTGGCTCAGCAGCAGCCAAGTCTTCATCCCATGTCGCTGGGTTGACGAGCACTTGGATGTGGGTGCGGTCTCCAGGCGCTTGGTAGCCTTTGTCGGACAAACGAACAATGTACCACGTTGGAAGCCCTGAAATGTTTGAAGGGAAGAGATTCTTTCCGCTAACTGGAACGCCCATCTCAAAAAGCGACTGGAGCAAAATGAGGTTTGCTGACTGTGAGCCCGTCCCGTTTGCTGTAGCAATATTGATGGTGAAATCGTTGATGATTTTGTCCATGAGTGGTGACTCCCCTAAGAGGCATGGTGTCGCGGACACTCCCTCTTGAATTGGCGGGGTAGTCACGCACCCTTTCAACATGTTGCCTTATCATTCCGCTAATTTCCATAACTCATTTGAATCTCGTTGGCCAAGGGTGAGGCTCAAAACAGGGTGGCCCTTCGGCGGGGTATGGCGGATGAAGCGTTGGCGAGTGCGTGGGAAAAAGCTGAGAAAGCAATCAACAAAGGAAAAGGAGAGGCTGCGCTCAAGATATTGAGGGAGGCCGACTCCAACGGAGACGAAACAACCACCCTTCGTCTAGCAGGTCACGCTACATGGCTTAACGCAAAGGCCCGCAGCAATCGTTCAGAGTACAGAAAAGCCGCAAGCCTTCTTAGAGAAGCGGTGAAAAAAGCGCCCCGAGATAAGAAAGCAAGCAGTACATACAACGATTTGCTCAACGAAATGCAGGATAAAGGATTCCGAGAAACTTCATTTCCTCGCTTGCTCAACGACGGAACACCAACACCCGCAGGAATTGCTGCGATTTTTATCGCAACATTGCTGCTTCTTGCGGGGATCAACCTCGCTTCGAATGCAGAAAGCGGACCTCTACCAACCGAAGCCAAGCTTTCGTTCACTTGGACCAACCCCGACGGCAGTCCCGGTAGCGGTGACGTCATGGTTCTACTCTTTGCCGGCGATGCTCCAATCCATGTAGAAAACTTCGCCAAGTTGGCGCAGGACGGCAAATATGACAACGTGATTTTCCATCGCGTGATTGAGGATTTCATGATGCAAGGTGGAGACTTTACGAACGGAGATGGGACGGGTGGCCATGCTGCCAAATTCTTTGGTTACTGTAACGGACAAGAGGCTTCCTCGGCCAGTGAGTGCTCACAGACCCAATATACAATTGAGGACGAAGCTGATAACGGACGAGTTCACAATCCATACCACCTCTCAATGGCAAAAACAAGCGCACCACACACCGGTGGCTCTCAATTCTTCATCGTCGACCCACAGGCTGAATCAGGTGGAACGCCCGGAACGCCTCACCTTGATGGCGTACACACTGTATTTGGACAAGTCTCTAGCGGCTTTGAGTACATCGACATCATGTCAAGTCTCTGCGATGGAGGAGTCTGCACGGGTGACAAACCAACCAACGACATTACCTTGGTCACGGTTGAGGTTGCCGGCGAATACACGCCTTGGTACAAATTCTGGTGAGTTCTTACCGCTCTACGAGCCGGCCATGGCTTGAAAGGGATTTCTTCATAGACAGGTGCGTTTTGGACTAATGTATGGCCACTCTTGACCCCTTCAACGCTCGCCGACAGTTAGAGGTCGGTGGGGATTATTATGCCCTTGATGCCTTGGATGGAAATGGGCTTTCCACCAAACATCTCCCCTATTCAATACGCGTCCTTCTCGAAGGGGCACTCAGAGCTCATGATGGATTCTTAATTACTGAAGATGATGTTCGCAACATTGCCTCGTGGTCTCCAAACGGTGAACGAAATGAAATCCCGTTTCGACCCTCCCGGGTTATTCTTCAAGATTTCACTGGAGTCCCCGCTGTTGTTGACCTCGCCGCATTACGAGATGCCATGGTCGAAATGGGCGGAGACCCTGAGAAAGTCAATCCTCAAGTCCCGGTTGACCTTGTTATTGACCACTCGGTACAGGTCGATGTTTCAGGCGCACACAGCAATGCTCTGGATCTGAACTTGGATATTGAATATCATCGCAACATGGAGCGATATAAATTCTTGAAATGGGGTCAACAATCCTTGGCAAACTTCCAAGCAGTGCCTCCTTCTCGCGGCATTGTCCATCAAGTCAACCTTGAATTCTTGGCCAGTGTGGCACGACAAGAAGATGGAGTTTGGCTTGCAGATACGCTTGTTGGAACCGATTCACACACGACCATGGTCAATGGACTTGGAGTCCTTGGTTGGGGAGTAGGTGGAATCGAAGCTGAAGCCGTCATGCTCGGTCAACCGATTTACATGCTCGCTCCCGATGTAGTAGGAGTTCGCCTCACTGGGAACTTACAGCCCGGAGTTACAGCCACAGACATGACATTGCGGATTGTTGAAATGTTGCGTGAGCACGGAGTTGTCGGCAAATTCGTTGAGTTTTTCGGCCCCGGAATGAAGGCGCTCACGCTTGCAGACCGTGCGACCATCGCTAACATGGCCCCGGAATATGGAGCGACATGTGGGTTCTTCCCTGTCGATGAACGCACGCTGGATTATCTCCGCCTCACTGGGCGAGAAGACAGTGCTATTGCCGGCGTAGAAGCCTATTGCAAGGCACAGGGGATGTGGTATGGAGATGATGCTGATGAGAAATCATACACCGCGGTATTGGAATTGAATCTTGATGTTGTACTTCCGGCCCTAGCTGGTCCAAAACGACCGCAAGACCGTGTGGATTTGCACCACATGAAAGAACATTTCATTGAAAGCCTCACTCACGAAGTTGGGCATCACGGCCACGGATTGAATCCAGAAGATCTGTCCAAGAGTTCGATTGTAGAAATGGACGGAGAACGGTATGATCTTAATCATGGAGATGTCGTTATTGCTGCGATTACTTCGTGCACGAATACCTCCAACCCTGGAGTCATGATGGCTGCGGGTTTGCTCGCTCGCAATGCACGTGCACGTGGCCTTTCCGTCAAACCATGGGTCAAGACCTCTTTAGCACCGGGCAGTCGAGTTGTTACAGAATATTACGAAGCAACAGGGCTTCAAGAAGACCTGAACGCGATGGGGTTCCACGTTGTAGGATACGGCTGTACCACATGCATCGGAAACTCTGGACCGTTGCCAGAAGCAGTGGATGCTGCTATTGACGATGCTGGATTGATCGTAGGTTCAGTTATCTCCGGAAATAGAAACTTCGAAGGACGCGTTCATGGAAAGGTGAAAGCATCCTACCTCGCAAGTCCTCCTTTGGTCGTAGCATATGCCATTGCCGGGACATTGGAAATCAACCTCTCCACCGAACCATTGGGTTATGATTTAGAAGGAAATCCTGTCATGCTCCAAGATGTCTGGCCAACCGATGAAGAGTTGGCTGAGGCTATGGGCGTCATCACGCCAGAAATGTTCCGTCAACGCTACGCTGACGCCATGAATGAGCCTCGCTGGAACAGCATTCCTGCCGCAGCGAGCCCACTCTATCCCTGGGAAGACGAATCAACTTACATCCGATTGCCTTCGTTCTTTACAGGATTGTCTCCCGAGGCGAAACCGATTGAATCCATACACAACGCACACGTTCTCCTAAAACTTGGAGATTCGATCACAACAGACCACATATCTCCAGCTGGTTCATTCCCCAAAGACGGCCCTGCAGGCACATGGTTGACGCACAGAAATGTATCAAAGAAAGATTTCAACTCGTTTGGTAGCCGCCGAGGTAACCATGAAATTATGATGCGTGGGACTTTTGCAAACGTCCGAATTAGGAATCAAATGGCCCCCGGTACCGAAGGAGGTTATGCATTAAACCATGAAAACGGTGAAGTCATGTCAGTATACGATGCTGCACAGATTCAAGCCCCAAAGATCGTGCTGGCAGGTAGCCAATACGGAACAGGGTCTTCTCGAGATTGGGCAGCCAAAGGCACCTATTTACTTGGAGTTAAAGCCGTGATTGCCACCTCATTTGAGCGAATCCACCGTTCAAACCTCGTGGGCATGGGCGTCCTTCCACTCACCTTCAGCGAGGGGGAAAGTCATGAGGCCCTCGGACTCACCGGTCATGAAACCTTTTCAATAGAAATTACTGACGAAGTTAAACCGCTCCAAATGATGACTGTAGAAGCGAAATCACCCGATGGTAGTGTCAAATCCTTTGAAGTTCAAGTTCGTCTCGACACTCCTGTTGAAGTTGAATATTACCGCAATGGAGGTATCTTGCATACCGTTTTGAGGCAGATGGCTACCGAAGGTCAGTAGAAAAGCCACTACATTCAATACAAAGGACATTGAGGCGGAAACCATGAGTAAACTTCGGGGAAATGTTCGGTACCGATTTCGCTCTGACGACCATGATGTCAATGTCGTGATTGAGGGCGATGTTGATTGGGTCAACAAGCATGTGGAAGAACTCGGTTTGACCGGCGTAGGTTGGACCATGCCGGTTGGAACTCAAGTCAAAGCAACCGGCCTATCAAGCGTCAGCAAAGAACGGCAAAAAGCTGGGGTGAAAATTGAGATGGATGACGCTCCAATCGATGAGAAACCTGCAGACATGGGGCCTGAGCCTGACCCTTCGAGAATTCCAATCGTGCGACGACCGATTGGGGAATTGGACCTTTCAGCAAAAATCGCTGAGGTCGGTCTTGAGCCTCCCATAAAACCCGATACAATAGAACTCATGGAAATGCTTGACGACATGGACCCCCCTCATCCAGTCCAAGGAGCAACAAGCGTCGACCCTATGGCCGAGGCTTGGTTGAGAGAATTGCTCCAACTTGTCGTGAGAGATCACGGTAGGACTGCACTCAAAACTGAAGATATTGAAGAAATCGCCAGCAAAAAACTAGGAGGGCGGGAGGGCACAACCCTGGAGGTTTGGCTTGAATCGCTTTTTGCAGCTGGAAAGTTGGTTAAGATTCACGGCGGAGATGCTGTTGGATGGGGCCCTTCTCCAAAGTGGTTAGCCGGTCGATTTTGAACAAAATTCCCAAAGGGAGTTTTTATTGTTTTTTTGCTGTTTTTTGAACAAAAAGGTAGCCCTGCGCCGCGATTGAGGGGGAACCGGATTACAAAGGCATTATATTGAAACAGGGCTTGGGTCGGATGAAGTGATGTCTATGCTATCTAAAAATGACCTCTCTAGAGCCCGAGCCCGCAGCCTATTTCTGTCGCTGTTGATGATATTGAGCACGACTGCTGCCCTCGCTACTACTGCCAGCGCCTCAGTTTCACGCACATACACAACAAACCGCGACCCTGTTGATATCGCCATTGGTGATTTTGACTGTGACGGCAACAACGACCTTGCCATTGCAACTGAAGGAACACACACCCTGAGCATTCTTTGGAATGATGGGAACGGTGACTTCAGTGAGCGTGATGATGTATGGGTCTCTGGCAATCAAAGCCGAAACGCAGACTGGGATGAGTTTGCAAACGTAGAACAAGTCGAGGTCGGTGAATTCACCGGAGATAGCGCCCCTGATATTGTCATCTACCAGAAAAACAACCCATTCAAGACCGATGACCAAGGACAACCAGCAGGTGAACCAGGTAACATCACCATTATTGAAAACGGTGGATGTGGACAGAGAGACTGGTCCATCGGAGAACGTTTTACTCACTTCTGGGTATGGGACATGACTGTTGGAAACGCTGACCAATCTGGCGATGACGACATCTACGTCTTGGACATCACTGACGTTACACCAGGAAATCAGCGTGTCGTCACCTACGCTGGACCAATCACATCCAGCACTCAAGGAACGGTAACAACACTTGGCGCTTCCACTCAAAACACCTACCGTGAAATCGAAGTCGGTGACTGGGGCGAAAGCCAAAGCAGCCTCACCGGAAGTTGCACCGACGATGATATTTTCTTGATGCGTGAAGAAGGTCTTGACTATTCAACTGGCACTGTCACAAACCCTGCCAACAACGACAACGTCACCATTATTGAATACGATTGTACTGCATCAGGTGTTGCTCCTGGCTATCCAATCTCTTACACATACGGATCAAACCAAGCCAACACCAATGTTGTCAACCTCCAATCAGTTGGTGGCAGTTTCAACGTGTTCTCTATTGCAGACATCGGTGGAAATGGATACATTGACACCATCGCAATGGTCGATGAAGGCCTTGAAAACGTCACCTACACTCAAGCGACATCGCAAGGTAACTTTGGAACGCCTCAGTTAGCCTATTTCGGCCCGTATATTTCGTGGGCGATCGCTGTCCACGACCTTAACGGAGACGGGGAACCTGACTTCGTCAACCCAACCATCGCCTACCAACAGAACACGACTGACTCCGCTGGCGGAAGTACATCCAACTTCTGGCTCAACTACCCAACCACCATTCAGGTAACACTCTCTGATGGAAACGGTGGGCATGTTAGTCCCCTTTCCTACCCTACAAGCCGTCGACCTTCATCGGTTGATATCGGCCAGCTGTCCGGAGGAGTATCCTCTGCGGAAGACCTCGTTATTGGACACACACAATACAACTTTGGTGGATGGCGAGACAACTTCGGATGGGAAGGGCAATACGACACCCTTACCATCGTTGAAATGGACAACAAAGACCTCGCTGTTACCGGCCTTGACATTTCACCTGTTGACCGATTCTTCGGTGCAGTTGGAGAAGGTAGCCGAGACATCAACGTGACCGTAACCAACACTGGAATGGATACTCTTAACGGACAAACTGCGGACCTAGAAGTTACCCTGAAAGTTGTTGATGAGTTGAATTCAACCAACGCAACCGTTTATTCCAACGATTGGGACACTCCAGAAGTCAAAACAGGATGTGGTTCAGGCTGCAACTGGGCTTTTGAAGAATACATCGACGGAGCCACAAACTGGCACCTTGAAACCAATCACTCAACCGGAGCTTCAACAGGAAATAACGGACCGAATTCCTCGGCAAACTACCTCAATCCAACCAACTTTATGTGGGCAGGTAACATGAAAACCAATCAATCCGGAGACGAATGGTCCGGTTATGGGAAGAACTGGGACGATGCAATGGTTCTCGAAGATGTTGACCTCACTGGCGCTGATCGTGCCTTCATGAGCGTTGAACTCTTCCAACACCTTGGACTTGGCGCCCTAGGCAGTGCTGATGTGAATGGATTCATCGTCGGCGATGTTTGGGACGACCTCGCAATCATTGAGATTGGAAGCGAAGAGACTGGATGGAGCCTCATTGGGTGCCCACGACAAGCTGCTCTCTCGGGCGCCTGCGCCTCTGGCATGTCAATGTGGGGTGGATTCGATATGGACCGAATGTTCAAGCAAAACGCTTGGGGTGCTGCTCCAGAAAACATCGTTTACTACGGCCTTTACAGTTCAGGAACTTACTACGGTTGGAACAATTTCACCGAAGAAGGATTGGGTTCTTTTGACCTATCCGATTGGGCTGGAGAAACTGTGGATGTTCGTTTCCGATTCCGAACTGGGTTTGAAGGCTCAACAGCAGATGACAACGAAAGCCGTTGGTCTGGACGTGACGGATACGCAGTTGACAACCTCACTATTTGGAAGCAAAATACCGCCTTCCTGCCCAACCCTCAAGTCCAAACTACTACCATTGGCCCGTTAAGTAACCTTCAACCGGGTCAAGAAGTCACTGCATCGATTCAAGCCGACCTGCTTAACGATACAACCTACAGAATTTCTGCTATCATTTCCAACAATGCTTGGGATGAGCAAGACATCAATGATGATGCGATCGGATTCGTAACGCCTTTCAATTTATTCGACCCAGCCGTTGAGGGAATTGAAGGATTCAATCCAGGTGGATTGTACGCTGAAGGTACCTTTGACATCGGTGTTACAACCAACAACTGGGGAAATACTGAAGTTGACTTTGACATTGAAGCAATCGTCTATTCTGCAACACCTTCCGATGTGTTCTGTGGCCCAGATGCAAATCCCGCAGTTTGTGAAGAAGACTTTACTGGCGGTAGTGCGGGGTACCTGCATGAAGAAAACCAGAATCCAAAGGGAGTCATCTACAACGAGAACTCATGCTCTACTAAGATTTTCAACAGCCCAGCATACTGGTTTGGTCACCCTTGTGACACATCCACAAATGGATACGATGACGCATGGGCAAACGAAACGCTAACGATTCCTAATATTGATCTCACAAACATGGGTGGAGATTTCGTTTCACTGAACTTCGAGTATTATGCTGATACGTTCTATACCACCGACCAAGATGGAGATATTGACCCGAGCGACTATGCATTGATGATGGTTGATTATGAAAAGGCAGGAGCAAATTACTCCGGTCTTGTGTTCGCTCAATGGAACGATTACAATGAAGACGGAACCTGTCAAAACGACGACGATGGAAATGGGATCGTTAACGCTACTGAATCCATTGACTTTACAGAACTTGACTACATCGGCGACCCAGCAAACGATGCTGGTGATGGAAACTACAACGTGTTCTTCAACAGTGAAGACTTGGTAAAGACTGCAAGTATTGACTTGACTCACTTGTACATCCAAAACCGCTCTTCATCGGATTCATCTCAGTGGTTCTCCGAATGTATTTCTCTACAAGGTTCAACCGTTGATGTCAACTTTGAATTCCAATCAGACGATGATGGAAGGAACGGTATCAATGATGGTTTCAAGGGTGTTGGTTTCAACAACATTTCTTTGCAAGAATACACCTTCGTTCAAGATGCAAAATACACCACATCACGCACAGGAGTTGACGCAGAAGATGTTGATACCACTGTTATCGCCAGCCACGAATTTGTTTCTGGAGTGTACCGTGTTGACGTGAAGACCGTCTTTGACAATACCACGGCTGGAACATCTTGGTACAACAACGAGGAACTTTCAACTGCTAACAACATTCAACGTGTTATTTTCAACGTTGAATCTGTAGACATCTCCATTGGTTTGCCAAAGACACTTTCTTGTCACAGTGACCAAACGCTTCCGTGCGTTCTACCAATCGATAGCGCATTGACTCATTCATGGGACTTCCAAGCTACAAACGGTGTTCTTGCTGGAGATTATATCTTCTTCATGAAGGTCGTTGATATGGCTGATGGAAGTACTGCTCACTTGGTAAATTCAGGAAACGCAGTATCTCTCGAAAGTCAAGAGAAGACCGATGTATCCTTTACGCCATGGAATGGATGGCTTGACGGACATGAATACAACATCAGTTTCTACGGCGAACTCGCTGACGGTAGCGAAACCGGAAACGAACGCTACTTCCATGCGAAGTTCGCAGACAAGGTTGATATTGCAATCCTTTCAGACACCTCGGCTGAAACGACCAAAATCAAGGAAGATCTCATTATTCTCAACATGACCTATACCCAATATGAAATCGGAGACTGGGACAAATACTTTGACGCAGGTTGGTTCACGCACTACGACAAAATTATCCTGCCAATGCAGGACTTGAATTCTGCTAAGGACACCGACCAAGGAGGAGATGGATACTACCAAGAACTCGCTGACCCAGTCCAACGGACAACGACCCTTACCAACTTCATGTCTGCAGGTGGTACAATTCAAGCCCACTTTGCACCGCATGGAGACCAAGTATACGGCGACGGTTCTACATCCCGACTACCGTTTAGAATGGACATCAATGAGAAGACTGAGGAAAGCAAGAGAATCACCTATGCCAAGATGGACCTCGCTGACCCTTACCATCCAATCATGGATAATATTGACCAAAGTGCATTCCAAGGATTTGATGGAAATTCAGTTGTAGCAACTGGTGTTGTTGGTACGACAAGCGCTAGTTTGAATGAAATACCAACTGTCTGTGGTGGAGGATACATGGAAAACAACGGTCAATTCCAGCGAATCATCCGCTCGAACGAAGATATTCGGGACACACTCTTGGGTGTTTGCAGTTATTCCCAAGGTGGAATGATCGTAACGACCATCGATGTCGCCAGTCACTCAGAACGAGCTGACAGTCAAACCTTCCCATTACTAGGAAACCTCTTGAAATACCAAGTTTCACCTTACCCCGCAGACTTTGACACTGAAGAAATCACGATCAACGGTGAAGTTCCTGACGAAGACCCGAACACAAACGGATACAAAACTCGCTACATGAAGAGCAATGCTACCCTGACATTCGGCTTCCAGAGCGACACTACAGCAACCCTTGACGCAGATTGGGTTATCGATGGCCCTACCAACTGGGCTGAAGATACCATGGCATCCGGTACCAGCCACACACCAAATGATTCACCTGTGATGAAGTTCTGCAAGGACGACTTCTCCTCTCAGACTGGATGTGCTCAAGGAGAAGAATGGCACATTACGCTCTTCCTTCACGACGATGAAGGGCATGCTCGACAACTGGAAGTAACCGTTCAGACAAACGATGATGAAGCGGACGAATTTATTCCAGTAGCAGAGGCTGAAGTTGATGACAGGGAGGAATACGAGAACCAGATTACAATGGGTGACCCCCAAACCTACCAGGGTGTTGACTACGATGAATACCGAATCGTACTTGAAGAGGACAGTGGAGAATTGGTTGTTCACTTTGATGCAAGCAACTCGTCCGACGCTGATGCACTTTCAGGAAACGGAATTGAAACCTACGAATGGAAGGTACTCTACGACGCTAAATACGGAGAGGATGACTACCGATTGCTTGGAGATACATACACTCAGACTGCAGCAAGCGGAGGACTTTGGTCCTACAAATTCAAGAACGTCACCGTTGATGAGACCGGCTCAATTGAGAACCAGATCAAGATTGAACTCACGGTAACTGACAAGGCCGGACGAGTATCGGATGAATACCGTATGTACTTCGTTATCCTTGCAGAAGGTATGGGCGACGAACCTGTGGAAATCACATGGGATCAAGTTGGTATGAACGATACACGAGTTGATACAGATACCATTACCCTAAGCGGAAAGATCGTTAGTGGTTCTGAAGACGGTGACGTCTACATTGAGGCCGCATTTTCCGCTGACGACTTCTCTATTGATGATATTGAGAAGTTCAAGCTGAGCAAACAGAATCTTGGCGAAGGCGAGCAACTTTGGGACAAGACTGATTCACTCGCTGATGGAGATAATTGGGAACTTACGCTTAACCTCGAAGGACTTTACACCAACGAATCATTGAATGTGAAGGTCTACATTCTCATCTACGAAGGCCTCGATGACGAGGAGGACGATGACAGAATTACCCGATGGATTGAGATTAATCTCCCAATTTGTCAAGGTCTTGAAGTCGACCCTGCTGCAGAGAGCGCAGGTGGAAGTTGGATCCTGGATGAAAATGGAGATTGCCAATGGAGCGGCCAGTGGACCTACGACCCTGCAACTGGAACATGGACTGATGCTAGCCAAACTGGAGACGGTACAGAGAGCGGTTCAGAAGGCCTTGATGCTACAATGCTCGTTGCTGGAGGAGCACTCCTTCTGTTGATTATCATTGGAACCCTGATGTTCATGCGCCGTGGTGGAGACAAGGAAGATGCCTTTGGTGGAATGGACGGAGCCTTCGGCACCGATGCACTTGACCCAACAGAACAGTACGTACAGCAACTCATCGCTCAAGGATAC
>Ga0066856_10000383_pt1 | contig 16331 bp, 8 predicted proteins | sample ETNtaG_5_FD_65605 | JGI IMG/M metagenome (GOLD analysis project Ga0066856, IMG submission 65605) | Marine microbial and viral communities from oxygen minimum zone, Eastern Pacific Ocean - ETNP201406SV205 | ecosystem: Environmental > Aquatic > Marine > Oceanic | place: Pacific Ocean: Eastern...
AGAGAGTCATCTCGTCTCACAACTCTCCCTCTTTGTGTCTACCGCCCATAAAAGACTCGCAAAGAAAGCGCGAAACCAGCGGAAGAAGAAGAAGAAGAAGAAGATCATGGCGCCGCAAAAACGAGGGAACGCGCTCAAAGACGAGCGACCGGGGTCGCCTCAGCCGCTCGTCTCGCCGAGCGGGTCTCTGTCCAACAAGAAGCAGAAGAAGCGCGCGCTGTCGTCCCCGATGATGGAAACCAATGGCGTCAATGCGATTCCGGAGTCTGCGGCGATGATGATGATGATGGACGACGACGACGCCGACGCGTCGAGGAACCAAACGTTCGATGCGGTGATTAAAGTGTACGCGGTGCATACGGAGCCCAATTATTCTTTGCCCTGGCAAAGGAAACGGCAGATGCCCTCAACGAGCACTGGTTTCGTCGTCGAAGGGAAGCGGATATTGACGAACGCGCACTCGGTGGAGCATTCGACGCAAGTAAAGGTAAAGAAACGAGGTTCGGATAAGAAATTTATAGCGAAAGTGTTAGCGATTGGAACAGAGTGCGATTTGGCGTTGCTATCGGTGGAAGATGAGAAGTTCTTTGAAAACGTAACGCCGTTGAAATTAGGCGCGTTACCAAAGTTGCAAGATAGTGTGACCGTGGTTGGCTACCCGATTGGTGGGGTGGCGATATCGGTCACTTCGGGGGTAGTGAGTCGCGTGGAAGTAACGCAATACGCGCACGGCGCGACGGAGTTGTTAGGTTTGCAGATTGATGCGGCAATTAATAGCGGCAATAGCGGAGGACCGGCGTTCAACGCGAAAGGGATGGTATGTGGCGTTGCGTTCCAGAGTTTAAAACACGACGATGCCGAGAATATTGGGTACGTTATTCCAACTCCAGTCATTTCGCACTTCGTGAGAGATTACGAACTGAATGGGAAATACACCGGATTCCCGGCGCTCGGATGTGACTTTCAAAAATTGGAAAACGCCGATTTGAAGAGATCGAAGAAAGTTCCCGAAGGCGAAAGCGGCGTGTTGTTACGTAAGTTGGAGCCGATTTCGAATTCTGCGAAATGTGGATTGAGAACCGGAGATGTGTTGCAAAAATTCGACGGAATTGCCGTGGCCAGCGACGGTACCGTGCCATTTCGAGCCGGCGAACGCATTTCGTTTTCGCACTTGGTATCGAAAAAATTCGTCGGCGAATTTGCGGAAATCGAAATAAAACGAGATGGTAAACCGATGAAATTCTCAGTCCCGATGGAAAATAAGAAAAGACTCGTCCCTGTACATATGGAAGGTAAAACGCCGGAGTATTTCATCATTGCTGGCCTCGTGTTCACTACCGTGTCCTGTCCGTACTTGAGATCCGAATATGGGAAAGACTACGAGTACGACGCGCCGGTGCAACTGTTATCGCGAATGTACTTGAAAGATATGACCGAACCAGACCAAGAACTAGTAATATGCTCGCAAGTCTTAGCGCACGAAATCAATGTCGGGTACGAGGACTTCTCCAACCTCGCAGTAGAAAAATTCAACGGCGAACCGATCAAAAATCTGAAACAGTTAGTCAAACTGGTCGAAAACTGTACGGAGGAATTTTTAACGTTCGAGTTAGACATGAAAACGCTCGTCGTGTTAGATAACGAAAAAGCGAAGCAGTCGACGAAAGAGATTTTAGACGTCCACGCGATTCCAAGCAACAAGAGTAAAATTCTATCGCAGTAGCCACGGCGAGAACGAAAACCAAAACGCACGACGCGCGAGTGAGAGTGAGCGAGAGAACGTGGGTGTACGTAGCCGCGCACCGTAGAGACATTAATGAGCACACACGAGTACTGTTTTATTTTTATTTTTATGCATCTGGCATCTGTCATCTGTAATACATTTCGATCTCTTTTTCCGTCTCACTTTTGGATACGCCTTCGTGAAAACAACAAAAGGTACGACACGACACGCCACTCTTTTGCGACAGCGATGTCGGCGAAAAACCCAACTCCTCAAGACGATGCGAAAGATAAAGACATCCCGTCCATTCTGCCTCTCGCCCCGGGCGGCGTGTACGCCGTCAAATGGGAAACGCGAATGAAACGCGCGGAAAAGTTAGCGATTACTCCCATTCCAGATTACCGAAAACCACTCGGGGATGAGAATCGAGAGAATCCAGTCGTGTTTTTCGACATCGTGGCTGGTGGGTATTACTTAGGTCAAGTCGAAATTGAAGTGAAACGCGACACGTGCCCAATTACCGCGGAGAATTTTTTAAAGTTAGTGGAGTATAAGTGCTACGCCGGGACGAAGTTTAAAGTATACCCTGGAAACTGGTTAGTCGGTGGGGATATCTCGGACTTGGACGAAGTCGTGTGGAACGCGAACGATCCAGAGTTTTTCAACTATCCAGAGTTGCTGCCAGAAGTGAGACAAGGTGGACAGTCGATATACGAGGAAGGTTTGTTTAAGGATGAAAATTTTGAGTTGAAGCACGACGGACCAGGGGTATTGACTATGTATAATGACGACGAATCGGACGCGAACGGGAGTCGGTTTATGATTACGTTCGATAAGAAGAATAAAGAGCTGGATGGGAAGCACGTGGCGTTTGGGCAAGTCGTGAGTGGATTTGATTTGTTGTATTCGTTGCAAAAGTTAGGCGATGCCCGGCAAGAGGGGCATACGTTTCAGAGGGTGACAATTGAGAAGTGTGGCATTAAGAGTAATGGGGGCAACGCGGTGGCGGCGATGGAACAACAAGAACGAGGAGCGACAACGGTAGCGAGAGCGAGGGGTAGAAATATGAGCGATAGAAAAAAGACGTTACGGCGAACTGGTTTCGTGGCACCTTGTACACGCGCATGTTCACTCGCGTCGTCGTCGTATATGATGCGGATATTTTGAAACGACGGACATGTAAAAGTTTAGCAACGTAGCAAATTTATCGGCAAACACAACTACAGGAGTATATAGATAGTAAAGTATTACATTAAGTTAATCATAATCAAGGCATCCAATCAGACCCCCAATCTTCGGGGTCCTCGTGCCAAAACGGGTCCCCCTCGACCGGAATTTGGTGGGTATCGTCTTTGAAGATATTTGTATCCAATCTCCTATCGAAAATTTCGTCATCTAAAAAGGACGACTTTTCCTCGTCGGTTGGTTCTTCGCACCCTTTCGCTCTCGCATATGCTAAGATTTTTCGGTGCGGACACGTCGCAATAGCATCGACTTCTCTTGCTTTGTAAAACTCTGCCTCTAAAATGACTTGAGTATCCCATTTTTTTACTTTCATGACTTCGCTTAGGTATTTTATGCAGGCAAAATTTCCATTTCTTGCGGCTTCGATTTGCGTCCTAAAAGCTACGTTGGTAATTGGCCTACAACCGTGACCGTTCCGATCTTCCCCATTCTTGTTCAACGGGCACCCGTTTTCCCAGCAATATTTCAACATGCTCTCGTCTTTGTTATTTTTCCCGCAGGCTCGATGCACCGTATATTTGTCCCATGGCACTTCTTTTCTCTCTTCAACTAAATATTTCATCATTTCCATGTTACCTGAATACGCACACGCAGATAGAATCCCACATTCGCCTATCTTTTCCTTCACATCTTTTAACTCGCAGTCCCAATGCCAAACGTCGTCAACGGGATGTCGGTAGATTAGTGGGCACCCATTGTCAAAGCAATACTTAAGCATTTCTAAGTTTCCAAAAGCTATAACTGCCATTATCGTCTCTTTATCCCAATCGAGACGCATGGTTTCCCGTGCCCATTTCAAGAACTTTATATCTCCCAATTCGCAGCATTTCGCGATGAAATGCTGATCGCACCATCGAAAATACTTGGCGGGGTAGGGCTGTTCCATCGGATGCCCCCAGTGCGTAGTTTTCATACGCTCATAGTCTCTCGACCACCCACTAAATACTCCTGTCGGTGGAAGGCGACTCCAATCATCGATACACATTTTATTCCACCGAAATGAAGTTCTCCTGTAGTGTCGAACGTAATGGAAGAATATAAAATCTAACATGTTAATACTGGCGAACTCCTTGAAGTCAGAATGTTTTAACAACCCTTTATACCTCTCGTCCCTGAGCCACTCCATCGCGAATTCATCTGGTTGCAACCTTATTTTCTCTTTGCATTCCTCCTCGGTGAACTTCTCGTACTCACTGTATTTAGCGCAGCAATATTTGATTGTTTCTCTGCAATCCTTGGACGTTTCGTTCAAAATCTTTAAGCTCGTCAAACTCAATCGCCTGAAAACGTGCGCATCGAACACATCGCGATAGTTCGTAAACAGTTGGTATAAAGGCGATGGCGGTCCTTCCGAGATTCGAAATTCCTCCTTTTGCAAATCTTCCGATTCCGCACGCAAATGCCGCACGAAGCCATCCAGTACGATGAAGCCATCCAGTACGAGCCTCTTTCTGCCAAATCGAAACGCCTTCTCGTTCTCTTTATCGCTGTGTTGTATTTTGGATGCCTTCTTCCCGAACGTCGTTTTAAACGCGTTGGTGATGACTTTCAACGCTCTCGATCCAAAACGCGCGAGCGGTTTCGGTGGCTGCTGAACGACCGCTTTTTCTTCGTCGCCTTCTCTCTCTGTCCGGTCGTACACGCTTCGCCTCTTCTTCCTCTTCGGCTTTTCCGCCGGTACCACCGGGGGCGATGCTACACCGTCCGACGCCAACGCGGTTCGCTTCATCTTTGTCCGCGAAGAGAAGCCGTTTGACGAGGTGTTTGTAAGAATGAATGAATGCGATGATGTGACGAGATCTTCCCGAAGAGAAATTTTGAAATTTTTTCGGATTTAAAAAAATTGGTCGATGTGTGGACACCAGAGGAGAGTGTTTTGGAGAGTAGAAGGAGTATGGTCGTAGTCGTAATCAAAATAGTAAAAGTAGTAGTAGTACAAATGCGGGCACCTCTCGTCTACAATCTCTCTCTTTCGCGCGGCTGATTCAGTATCACTCACCGCTTCAAAACATCCCTGACCTCCTCCACGGCTTGCCACGCGTGGGCGAGCTTCGTGTTGACCGCGTCGGGAAAATCTTTCGGGCACCCCTCGACGATCCGCATCGCCGCCTCCGTCAACGTTCTCGCTTCTCCAACATGCAAGCAATACATCCCTTCTTTCCTTTTTCTATATAAACAATCCATCAACACTTCAAACTCCTTCTTTAAACTTCTTGTGCTCGAAAAAATCGAGTTCCAATGGCTCTTCAACTCCCTCACGCTTTGCTCGAAATTCCACGGCGGTGGCGTGGACGTCATGTCCGCCCACATCTCGTCCCCGAATTCCGCTCGCAAACCACCCTCTAATACTAACGGTAATATCACCGTCAACGTTTCAATCACTCTTGTCACGCACTCCGTCACGTTTTCGACGGACAGACTCGTCGGTTGGTTCGCGTTCGCCGCCGCGTATTTCTCTTCTTTCTTGCCTTCTCTCGCGTCGTTTCCATACTTCGTGCTCGGATTTTCCGCCAAGCCAAATTTCGGCGCGATCACGTTTTGCACCATGTGTGAAGGCACTCCGTGTAAACTCGCGTCTTGCACTAACATCTGCCCGATGTTCCGAACCTTTCCCCCTCTGCCTTTGCAGACTTTCAGATCCGATTTAAAGTACCCCGCGGAGAACCACGATTGCATGGACGCGTAATCGAACGGACCTTTCTCTTGCCCGGATTGGTCGCGGTAATAGTAGCCCTCGTTTTTTTGCTCTCCTCCTCCTCCTCCTCCTCCCCCTCCCTGGAGGTGGTGGTGGTGTTGCTGCTGCTGATTCTCGTCGAACATGACGGGTGTGTGCCGGTCCGGTCGTCGTCTCGAAATAATGTTGCGCGTTTTTGTATCTAAAGTTTTTGTTTCCAATTTTCAATGTTCCAATTCAACACTTAAAAGTGCACTCCCCCCTCACCACCGCCGCCGCCCGAAGGAGGAGGAGCAAACGACGACGACGACGACGACGACGTGTAGAAGGCCGCTCGTCTTTTAGTATGGGCACAAAAACCACCAACTCGTTTTGCTAAGGAAGAGGCCTGCCAAAAGTTCTTTGCCCGTCAGGAGTAGGTCGGGATGCGCACCAACGCGCGGATGCGTCCCACGTCGTCGTTCTCCGCGTCGGAGCAAAAGTTCATGCGCGAAGCGCTGGCATTGGCAGAACGCGCGTACGAGCGATGGGAAGTCCCCGTGGGGTGCGTCTTCGTGAACGGCGAGACGAACGACATCATCGCGCGAGGACAAAACAAAACGAACGAAACGAGAAACGGGACGAAACACGCGGAGGTTGTCGCCCTGGAAAGCGCGACGCTCCCGGCGAGCGAGGGGAAGAGCAGCGACACGTTTAAGGATGGGAAGACGGACGAAAAGAAGTCATCCGTGATGGACGGCGGCGATTGTGCTGCTGCCTCTCGCGTCTCGGTAATGGAAGAGGTGAAAGTGTTGGACGTGTACGTGACGTGCGAACCGTGCATCATGTGTGCGTCCATGCTCGGACAGCTCCCGTGCACACGAAAAGTCATCTTTGGATGCGCGAACGATAAGTTCGGCGGCGGCGGGACGTGCTTGAGCGTCCACGAGATGGACGACGCGCCGTCGTGCGCGGACGACGACGCGATGCCGAAAGCGTACGAGTGCGTCGGTGGATTATTTAAAGATGAGGCCATTGAGCTCTTTCAAAGGTTTTACGTGCGAGGGAACCCGAAAGCGCCCGTGCCACACAGAGAGGTTAAAGAGTATCCCTCGTGAAGGGATTGCCGAGGTTGGATTTGTTGAGATGTGCCGCGACATCGAGCGGCGGTATCACGAAAGAACGCGCGCGTTATTCGTTCGCTTAAGCTTTTACTCGAGAAAGCATCCGAAATAGACGATATCGAGAACGGGCGTTCTGTTCTTGTCCTTCTCCTTGCAGTTGTAGTTCCATAGTTGTAGTTTTGTGGCGTTAGATCTCGCACGGGTCGGTCTCGTTCGCTTTTTCTCCTCCTTTCCCTTCTTTTTGTTCCCAAATGTGTTCTTTCGTTCGTCACATTAATTCTGCTCGCGTTTACGTACAGAACGCGTGCTCTTTTTTTTCGGGTGACTCGCATCGCGATGACAAGGAAGGGCCATCTCTACTCGTAAGCGCGCGTTCGTTGCGCGAACCATCGCACGTTTGCACGTGGAATCATAATGGGGAATCAAAAGAAGAACAAGAATAAGAAGAATTCGTCCTCGAGCGCCGTCGAAAAGACGAATAATGGACGCACGTCTCGAGCGTTCTATTTTCCATCGCACGCGTCTCGAGACGTGCGCGCGGAGGATCGAAATGGCACCATCAACGCGTCTTCGTTCGGTCGACTTTGCGCGTGCCGCGTGGAGAACGCGGAAGGCTCGCACGCTATCCATCCACTCATCGATGCGAATGCAGTCGACACCGAACACAAAGACTTGGACGTGTTTCTTTCGCAAGCGTTTATGCGCAAAAATGGGATCTCGAATTTTGAGTACGTTTTGGTATCCGTGATGACATCGAGTAGCGAGAGCGAAGATTTGGTGAGGCTGAGCATGCCAGAAGATGCGGAGGGGGTGATGGTTGCACCGAGTTCTGCGAGTCATTTTAGCGAGCGAAAAGCGACGCTCGGGACGCCGACGGCAAAGGCGGAAGAGAGCGCGAAAAAGACACATCAAAGACGTCCAATGATGAAACGACCGAATGTTTTCGCTGAAGATGAAGAAATCGTTCGAGAGCGTTTTCAAGGAGGAGAGTGGAAAGCTTTGGATCTGAGGCACATGGCGGGGGCGATGCTTGATTTGGATGTACCCGTGCCTGCTGCTACGACGAAAATTGGAGTAGACGGACGATTTGCCGTTCCAGGTAAAGCGGCAGTGTGTTCGACTTTGGAGAAATCACAAGTGTCATTATCTAGGAAACTATGGCTTTCGCTCGGGTGTCCTCCGGCGGATGCCCTCGTGCTCGTGTGTAAAGCGACGAATAGTCGTAACTTCTCCGCTGCCGGTTTGAGAAAAGTACAGAAGGTAATGTTGAAATTATACGCGATGGAGGCAGCGTTTGCGATTCGCGCGGAAGGCGCATGGCTGCGAGATTCTCTCGCCAGGAACCGACGTAGCTTGAACATCGATTCTTCGACTTCATCTGTAGCCTCTTTGGAGATGTTAGCTTTGCGTGCGTTGCGCGGTCGCGGATATCGCGTCGGGCAGATGGTGCGTTTACCACTTTTAGGCGTTTCGGCGTTGTTTGAAGTTATTGCGATGACAACGACGGATTGTGAGAATGAAAATGCGTCGAACAATGATGAAGAGATTCTTGAGATCGACGAGATGACCGTAAAGTGCAAACTGCTCGGACGAGATATAAATGAAACTGGTGATAATACCAACAACAAAGATACCAACAACAAAGAGGAAGAAGAAGAAGAAGAAGAAGAAGATCACATCGGTAGTGCCGTTCGCCGCGCTCGTGCCGCCGGCGCCGCGCTTAAATCTATCTCTTCTTCCTTTAGTAAAAACAGAAACGTACTGGCTGGGTGTGAATCGCACATCGTCGCGTTAAAAGATATTGTCACGCTCCCTCTGGTCAACGCTGACCTTTTCAAAAAGTGTGGCATCGCGCCACCTCGAGGTGCTTTGCTTTGGGGTCCACCCGGGACTGGTAAGACGCTTTTGGCTCGACACGCGGCTGAACTTTCAAACGCGACTCTTTTTGTCGTTGACGGGCCGGAGCTCGTTGGTTCTGTCGTCGGTGAAACTGAAGAAGCCATTCGCGAAGTCTTTCGCGCGGCGGCAGAATTGAAACCAGCGATTGTCTTGATCGACGAACTCGACGCGTTGTGTCCATCGAGAGGTGAGAATGTACAAAATTCCGGCGGTAGTTCTGGCGGAGGTGGTGAGGAGGCGAATTTGAACACGCGAGCAGTGGCAGCATTGACAGAGATTTTCGATGGTAACGTCGTCAATCTCGACGGTATTGTCGTTTTAGCGACAACGAACAGACCAGACGCCGTTGATGTTGGATTAAGGCGACCAGGGAGGTTCGATCGCGAACTCGAAATAAACACTCCTGACCCTCAACAAAGATTGGAGATTTTGAAATCACACTTGGGAACGATTCGACACGATTTGACGGAGGAGATTATACGCGAAACCGCGTGGACGATGCACGGATTCGTCGGCGCGGATATTGCACAACTCGTTCGAGATGCCGCTTCAAATGCCATGCGTAGGATAATAGTTAAACAACAGAAAAGTGATAATGATATTTCGGGGGCAATGTCCGCCTTACAACTCGGTGAAACCGATGATGCTATCAAATCATCAGTATCGACGAATAGCGTCACGGTTGAAGATTTTATAGTCGCGAAGAATCGAGCTCGGCCTTCGGCTATGAGAGACATCAACGTTGAGATTCCAAACGTCAGTTGGGACGACGTTGGTGGCCAAGACGATACGAAAAGATCGTTGGAAGAACTCGTGGAGTGGGCGGAAACGCATCCGGATGTGATGCAGAAGATTGGCGCGAAACCACCAAACGGTATTTTGTTATACGGACCTCCCGGGTGTTCGAAAACAACTTTAGCGCGCGCCGTTGCTTCACAATCGAAACGAAATTTCTTAGCCGTAAAAGGTCCCGAGTTGTTCTCGAAATATGTCGGAGAATCCGAGAAAGCGGTTAAGATGCTCTTCAAACGCGCCCGAAGCGTCGCACCATCGATAATTTTCATCGACGAGATCGATGGCTTGGCTTCTTCCCGAGGCAGTGAAACGAAATCGGAAGGAAGTTCCGTGTACGATCGTGTCGTGACGCAGTTGTTGCATGAAATGGATGGATTGAACTCTTCTATGAAACAAGAGAAGATTGCTGTCATTGCAGCGACGAACCGCCCAGATTTAATCGACGACGCCTTGCTTCGTCCCGGTCGTTTCGATCGGCTTTTGTTCGTAAGAGCACCCGAGACGAGTAAAGAACGCGTGGAAATCCTCGTGTGCGCTTTTCGTAAAACGCCGTTAGCGCCCGATGTCGATCTAGAACGCATTGGTGACATGACAGAGAAGTTTACCGGCGCAGATTTAGCGAATTTAGTCAGAGAAGCAGCGTTGTGTGCGATTGAAGAGGAAGAGGAAAACGAGCAGGAGATGGAAATCGACGCCGTCTACATGCGACACATAGAAACAGCCATTTCGAGTGGAAGTTGCAAGGCATCTCCAGAACCTTCCAAGGAGATGCTTCAAATGTATAACGCATTCTCTAGAAGTGGTTATCAGAAATAGAATCCTGTTTCGTTATTTGTATTTTACACACTTACTGTACACAGTATTTTTAGCAAATCAAATCTAAATCGTAACACTACTCGTAATCGTATCCAATCTCCTCTCGGATCAAATCGTCGCGCCAACGTGAGAGCAAGTACTCCGCCAAGACACTTCTCTCCGACGACAGTTCTTTATCCCTTGACGAAGCAGACTCGTCTTTTCCGTCCTTTCCCGCGATCTTTTCGTGGACGCCGTTAAAAAGTGCATCGATACTTCCAGTGACAGCAATTTCCATGCCGACAAGTGCAGAAAATACGGCATTGGCTTCATGCGTCGGAATTTTTAAATCGCGAAGTGAATCTCTCACGTGCGTTTTTAACAACAAACTTGTTCTCGGGAGCGGTTCGTTTCCATCTAGTTTGAGCGACGGTGTTCTTGAGCGCGATTTTGGACTGAGAGTATCAAAACTCGAATTACTTGCCGATGGCGATTTTTGTTGTTGCTGGTCCTGTAACTTCTTCGAGTATCGTCGGCCTAACGCGCCCGAACCGAAATCCCAGCTCGAATTCCCGATCGAGTCCGGTTTTGACTTGTGACTGCCCGACATCGTGGAATGAGTCGAACTTCGAGAACTATTCGGGAAGTCATCGTCTGCTTCCTTTTGCGTGCTCGGCGTCGTCGCTGTTTCTTCCGATCCGTTCTCCGAAATTGTCGTCCTGATTTCTGCGTCGTCCCTTTCTCTATTTTCTCCCCCTTCTCCTCCTACCTCCTTTTTTCTATATATTTTCCTGTTTACGGTATCTGTTCGCGGCGGCGAGTGTAACGGCGGCGGTGGTTTCTTTCTCCTCGTTTTGCTCTTTTTCTCCTCTTTCGCCGCGTCTGGCGGTGCCGTGAACTCCAACGCTGAACTCCCTGCCTGCTGTCGAAGCTTTTCTGTAGAATATTCTGCGCCAATCTTTGCTTCCGCAATTACCGTCGACACCTCCTCTCGTTCCTCCGCACTTGCGTTGTTGATTTCGTCGTTACTTGTCTTGTCCCTGATACTACTACTACTACTATTGATGTTGTTACTCGCCGCTTCCGCACCCACCCCACCAACAGCTAGAAACGGATGCTTCAACAAATCCTCAGCTCTCGGCCTTTCCTCCGGGCTCATCTTCAAGCACTGTCTAACGAAATCCCTAAATTCCTCCGAAAAATTATACTGCACACCACCCTCTTCACCTTTTTTATTATACGGCAATTCGGGCGGCGCCGATTGCGGAATCACAAACAACGCCCGCATGGGGTGTAAGTGCGCGTGCGGCACTGATCCGGTCGCGGCTTCAATCGCCGTTATCCCTAAACTCCAAATATCGGCTTTCTCATCGTACCCGTTCGGGCCGCCAAACCCACTGCTACTCGGACTTTGACCTCCTCCTCCTCCACTCGATTGAATTATCTCTGGCGCCATCCAAAACGGCGTCCCGGCAAACGTCTTCCGTCTCGCGCCGATCGTTTGCGTCATCTGCCCAGAGACACCAAAATCAGCCAATCGTACCTCGCCGTTTTCGTTCAATAAAATGTTCGCGCACTTGACGTCTCGATGAATCTTTCCTTCCTCGTGTAAATATTTCAATGCTTTTACCACGTCTCTCAACACCACTCGAACAATTTTCTCATCTAAAGGCGACTCTCGACATAAATCCTGAACGGATCCTCCGCCCATGTATTCCATCGCAATCGCTAAAGTAGTCGTTTTTGGCACCAACCACGAGCCTAGATATTTCGTGACGTGCGGTGAATCGCAATTCGCCAACACGTTAATTTCCCTCTGAATGTCCAACACATCATCTTCGCACTCTTCCAAATCGACTAATTTTATGGCGACTATTTCGTTGTTGTTTAACGTGTCTATTGCTCGATGGACGACGCCGGTCGTGCCTCGACCGACGAGCTCGAGGAGTTGAAAACGATCAACGAGAAGGATTGGTGGTGGCTCATCGGGAGGATTATCTTCCATTGTTTTTTTCGGAACTTTTTTAATGGGACAATTCAGAGGAAAGAGAGAGAGAAAAGAGCAAAAATATGCGCGAGAAAGAAAAATCTGGAGAGAATGTGTTATGTGACTAATTACCTAGGTACAAAACGTTGGCTAAAGAATTTTATTACCAATCGAATCGTTTCAACGTGGACGTGGCTTCGACCAAATCCTTTTGCGTTTTCCTTCTTCGGTAAAAAATCGGACAGTCTCTCGACGTACACAAGACGTCTTGGTGCAACGAACCTTGACATCTTTGACATTGCGTCCATAAACGGTTGAAATCTCTCTCAAGCTCGTTTACCGTGACTAAAGCTTTTTGTAGATGTTTGGATTCGTCTTCGACGCAGTGCTTGCACAAGGCTTTTGATAGTTTTTCGTCCGTTATTGGTGCGCGGCACCCGACGCAAGACGGGCGGACTTTTGCAAAGCGCATGATGCCGCCAGCTAAGGTGGAGGAAGGGGTGGGTAACGCAATCGACCTCGTGTGTTCGCCAGAGAGGAGGACAGAAGCGGCATTTTGGAGAATCGGTTCGAACAAACGCAACAGTGGCTTGGTTAAGAAGGCATCCAAGTAGTGTTTGTGGTCGATGGGTAAGTTGTTGTCCATGGCGTAAATCGGGCACTCGGATTTTTCGTAGCCTTTGGCGTTTTTCGTGGCTTTAATCATGACGTATGCGACACGGTCGCCGACGACTGGAGCAGTCGCCGGGTCACGAAGGAACATGCGCTGCGCCAACTCCGCGTGCGCCGCTTTGACCGCGTATTCGTCAGCAGTTTTCGTTAAACCTTTGGTAATGACCAAAAGCGACAAATCCAACTTGTTCATCAGTAAATCCGAGATGGTGTTTTGAACGTATTTGACCGCACCCGGGATGTCTCTTTCCATGAGAATTTTCGTCAAGCACGTTTCGACGACTTGACGAACTAACAAACAGTTATCGCGCCGCACGGTTTCGATACCTTTCGTGTCCATTTTTGTCCACTTTTCGCTGTTTTCCCAGAGTAAGCCGGCGTATCTTTTCTTGGAGATCAACAAATACGGCCAGTAACACTTTTCAAATTCTAATTTGATGGGTTTTGTAAACGTCGCAGAGACGTAATCGGCAGCTTCTAAACCGTACTCCATGCTTGTTTTCAACTCCTTGCAGTTAAATTTAATCATCACGGAATCGGTATCACCATATATGACTTCGGCGTCGCCTTCGTACCCGTTGGCGGTGGTGTATTTTTCTTCCACCAATTTCTTCGTGTGGTCAATCATCTGACGACCATACGCGGTCGTCGAGGCGGAAATCTCCAAACACGGAAGCTGACCAACCGTTGCACCGGTAAAGCCGTACACGGAGTTGGCAGATATTTTCAACGCCAACTGGCGACCGTCTAAAACCGCGCGTTCTAAAGGATCCGTCGCGTTTTTCAAATCCTGTTTCGCTCTCTTCCGCGCCGATAAGAGTTCCTCTAAAATTTCCGGAAGGATACCTTTGAATTGCGTTGATTTGACAAAGACGTCCCCAGTTGGCGCTTTTGTGTACGATTCCGGCGGTAAATCTGCCACGTCTTGTTGTTTGACCAACGTGCAGTAGCACAAATTGTGTGCCATCATGATGGATGGGTACAGAGACGCAAAATCGAGCGTCGCAATCGGGAGTTCGTAATACCCAGCTTTCGCATCCAAAACGGTCGCCCCTTCGTACGCGACTTCACCTTCTAACTGCGCATTCGGACCATTCCCTCTGTCTCTTCTCGCTGGGATGATCAATCCGCGTTGTCTGGCTTTTCGCAACAGCTGCGACATGACTTTAATCGATTGGCCTCTAGCCAACAAGAACGACAACGGGACGCCAGTGACTCTGGACATTTCGATGTAGTTGTATGTATACATTAGCTTATCCAACAAACGTTGCGGCAAATACGCATCCTTCAAACAATACACCGCTAAACGTCTTCTCGTTTCTGCGGTTCCGGCTTGTAACTCGGAAATCGCCGAGTGATGCACGTCTTCTTTCTGCTCGCCTAAGAAATGCGAGGACACCGAGTTCAAAGAGTAACTCGAAAGTTTATAGTCTCTTTGAATCGCTTGCAGCATATCGAATTGAACTCTCCCTTCGATTGTAATTTCTTTAGACTCTCTCGTCCCATAAGCTTTGGAACTAAACGTCGTATCTTTAATCGTCAATTGTTTTCCGATGATTCTTCCCCAATAAGGAAAATCTTGCACGCCTAACGTTTTCGCGCGTTGGATGAGATACGGAAAATCGAAATTGACAATGTTATAGCCAATGAGCATGTCCGGATCGACTGCGCGCATGAACTTGCCCCAATCTCTTAATAACTCCCTCTCGTCGCTGAATGATTTCACCTCCGCGCCGACGATCGGCGCGCATGTGTTCAGCGTCCAAATTGCTTTGATAATCGGTGAATCCGAGCCTTGTTCGGTGACGAGCGTGGCGATTTGAATCACCGGATCCTGTTCAGCATCAGGGAAGAATCCTTTTCTTCCAGCGCACTCGATATCGACGGACAAAATTCTAAACGGTGCCAACTTTGAATATTTTCCTTCCGCGGCGTGCGAGATGAACCGATCAAACATGACGTCACACTCGATTTGGCAGTAGCTCGCTTTCCTTTGCTGCGGCCGCACTCGGTAATTTTTCGCCGGCAACTCCAACCAGTTCCCTCCAACGACTGCCCTGTCTACCATAAACCTCAACGTGTATAAAACGTTACTCTCAAACGTTGGGAACGTTAACGCGCTTTGGTGCAACGCGTCCACGTGTATCCCGTTTTCTAAAATCCCTCTGGCTTGTGACACTTGCGTCGGCAACATCATGATGACGCGTAAAAAGCGTCCTTTCTTCCCATTCGGTTGGAAATTCATCAAAGACTGTTTATCTAAAATCAGATGCGCGTCCAACGCAAAATTTCTAGCCGTGTTTGACGACCGTTGGTGCGCCATCATCTGTGAATTCAAAGACATTAAAAACGCCGGAATGTGTTGCTCGGTAAACGTTTCCGGCACCGCGCAGTAAAAATACGGGTTGAAACCGTGCACGTGCACGCACACCGAGTGCCCATCTTCAGTCACGCCAAACATTCGCAAAATCGCTGCCTGACCTTTAGACCGTCTCTCTTGGCCGAGCATCTCGTGTGGTTGGCCTATGATGTAATCGATGTCCAACTGCTGGAACACTGAGAGAGGACGATGTGGTTACATATTTGAAAAATCACGCACGGCGAAACAAAAAAGAAAAAGAGAACACGAAAACGTACGTATGGAATCCGTTTGACTGTCGACCGGTTTCGCCAGCGGCTTCCGATTCCAGCTCTTCTTCTCCGATTCCGTGACCTTGACGTCATCGGATACGTTCCCGACGTCTTGCACGTACACCTCTTCCTCTAAAATTTCTTCCGTGTTGTGCGCGAAATCTTGGAAATCGAGATTTTGCGTCTCGCCATCGTCCTCGTCCTCTTCTCTCAACTTCTTCGCGTTGCCTGGGAGTTCGCCTTCGCCGCCGCCTCGCTTATTCGTCCTATTCGTCTCGTCGTTCATGACGACGCGGTATGATGTTGTTCGGCTTTTGGACGAGCGACGGGCGCTTTTTATCGAGAGAGAGACGCACAAAAGACGACGACGACTTTCTCTCGTCTCTCTCTTGGGGAATACCACAAAACTCTTTCTTTTTTTTGAATTTTTTTGTTTAGGGTTTTCAGGACGTTTATTAGGGTATAGTATAGAAAAAGAGGGAGAGGAGGAGGATCGAGATATTTCTGCAGTTGAAAAAAATATCTGCGTTCGTGCGACGAAAAAAAAGGGCACACGCGCACGTTTTGGTCTTTTCGTCTCCTCTAAAGACTCTGGGGAAAAGGATGATTTTTTGGGGAAGAAGAGAGTTCTCCCGTGACGATGTGGTTCGCTTAGAGAAAGAAGGGGTTCGTCGTAGAAAAAAACAAAAAAGCGAACGCCACGCGCCTCGCCGCTGGACGAGGAGATCCGACGTGTGTCGCTTTGATGAAACGCGCGCGACGCGGGGGAACGAGGGGAAGAACGGCGTCGTCAAAAGGTCCTTCAAG
>Ga0066856_10000387_pt1 | contig 16279 bp, 9 predicted proteins | sample ETNtaG_5_FD_65605 | JGI IMG/M metagenome (GOLD analysis project Ga0066856, IMG submission 65605) | Marine microbial and viral communities from oxygen minimum zone, Eastern Pacific Ocean - ETNP201406SV205 | ecosystem: Environmental > Aquatic > Marine > Oceanic | place: Pacific Ocean: Eastern...
AGGTCCAGACATCTTACGCTGTTCGGGCCTTTTGTTGACGAAACCTCCAAGCCTCCACCTCTGGAGATCTTTCTTGATTTCTTCAGTCTCGACTCTCTTTGGATACTTTGTCACGGTAAACTCCTCACCGTCAATGACTCTCGGTGTGGTGTCCAATGCGAGAAAATCATCATTTTCGTCAACTGTAACGGATGAGTGTATTGAAGATTCGGATGGTAAACGCGAGTCAGAATCATTTACACGGTCATTAGGACCGTCTTTCATGCGATTGCATGTGAATATGATGACGTCTTTTAAGATTTCCATTTTTGCGCGTCGATGAGATGAGGCAATTTACCCAGGCCAAACGGCTTTTTTTTCGATATTTTGAGCGAACCCCTACTTGGGTACACTTGGGTACAACTATTGCAAATTGGGTACACAGAATATTTTTGCCAAAAAATTTGAGGAAAGCGAGAGAGGTTTTGGCTTTTGTCAAATCACACGGGCGACGGGGAAAAGTTTATCGAACGGAATAATGTGCCAAACGATAAACGTCATTGTCACACGCACACGCAACACGCACAGAGAAAGGAAGAGAGAAAGAGAGAAGAAAAAAAAATACCATCGCGCGCATAAACACCACCATGTCCTCCTTTCGAACGTCGCCCTTGTCGACGTCATTCGTCCCTTCTTCTTCTTCCCTCGTGCAACACCAATCCGTGCGGATTATCCAGAACTTAACTTGTCGACGAGGAATGGAACGACGTCGTCGGAAAAATACAACCACGAGCTGCGCGCAGAGAAGTAGCAGCAACAGCATCGACGAAGGCGTGAAAAAGAAGAAGGAAGAGGAAGACGCAGAAGAGCTCATGATGTCTGCATCGTTCGATGAAGCCGATTTGCAAGCACGACAAAGGCAGACGCCCAAAACACCAGACGAAATGAAAGCGCTTGCGAAAACAGAGAAAACAACAAGTTCGAGTAATAGTAGTAATAGTAGTAGCGGCGGTGGGTTGAAGAAAAATCTCGCCTCGGTAACGGACGAAAATGAATTGAACATGCTTTTACGAGTGTTACCAACGAGAATTCGTGAGCAAATACATGAACACGAGAGAAAACTTGAACTCATCGAAGTTGTCATGGACATCGGAAGAGTGCCGCTAGCTCGCTTCCCAGAAGGCCCGGCGGAACCGTTGTATTCAAAAGAAAGCCTTAAAAAGTTCGATATATGGGACGCAGAAAGTTCCAAAATTACAATGAATGATATTGACGAAGCCTTGAGCTTACTTGGTGAAGTTGGCGCAGATAATAGAGCGGGAATTGATGGCACTTTACATCGTATTTCAACGATTAGAAACAGAAGAGGAACCGTGATAGGTTTAACGTGTAGAGTGGGACGAGCAGTGAAAGGCGCAGCTGAATTGTGTAAAGACTTAGTGAGCTCGGAAGAATCGAGCTCCGTGCTATTACTAGGCCCGCCAGGTGTGGGTAAGACGACGGCAATCCGCGAGATGTCTAGATTGTTATCGGCAGACTTCAATCAAAGAGTTGTCATTGTGGACACTTCAAACGAAATTGGTGGAGATGGAGATGTGGCGCATCCTGGCGTAGGAAACTCGCGGCGCATGCAAGTAGCAGACCCAAAACTTCAACACGCCGTGTTAATAGAAGCAGTGGAAAACCACACGCCGCAAGTCGTTATTGTCGATGAGATCGGTACAGAAGAAGAAGCTGTAGCTGCGAGAACTATATCGGAACGAGGAGTAAAAATGATTGCCACGGCACACGGTCACACATTAGAAAATGTTTTAAAGAACCCATCTCTGTGTGATTTAGTTGGAGGGGTCCAATCCGTGACTCTTGGTGACGACGAAGCACGAAGGCGACGGGGGCAAAAAACAATTCTTGAGCGAGAAGGTCCGCCAACCTTTAGCATCGCCGTAGAGATGCTTGACATCGGTCTTTGGAGAGTACACACGGACGTGGCGTCATCCGTAGATGCACTTTTAGCCGGACAAGCACCATTCACTGAGTTACGCGCGCTTCGAGAAGATGGTGTAGTAGTACAGGTTCCCGAGTTTCGCGAAAATTCCCTACCTTACGCATCAAATAACAGGCCCGGAGCGCCTGCTTCTAAATTTGGTGTCGGTGCGATGCAGCATCAATCGCGCCTGGGTTCAGCGGCAACTGCTAACTCTTCGTCGTACGGTAGTCGTTCCTCTTTAGCAACTGAAGCAGCTGTCATGAAGCAGTTCACCATCCCCCCGAATGTAAGTGAAGCGTACGGGTCGTCTGGATACTTGGGTGCAGACGAAAGAGATTCTGGATTGAGACGAAAAGCGCCTCGTCCACCATCGCCTCCACCGTTAACGTCAGCTGGATATGTCGCGCAAGAAATTGCCAATGCAGCACTTCTTCGAGAACGTAAATCATCCGCATCGGCAGCAGCAGACGCGACGATGAAAAGACGTGTTAGTGCGGATCGTTCCATAAAAGGAGGTAAGGAAGGCGACAGTGATGAGGATGACGAGGATGATGACGACTATTCAAATGCAAGCAGTAATGAAGAGGCAGTTTTGTGTGTCTTTCCGTTTGAACTGAACGAAAGCGAAGTGAGAAAAGTATTCTTGGAACTTGGATTCGAAACTTTAATCCATTTGGTGAGTCGTTTGGAGGATGCGGATGCCATATTGGGCGTTAAAACTCGCGTGAAGAGTACAAAGTGGCTACGACACGCGGCAAGATCGAGAGGTATTCCAATTTATGCCATGAAAACGGAACGCCCAGTGAGTCTAATTAAAGCCGCGCGTGCAATGCTAGGCGAATCAGATATTGGCACACCAGAGGATGTTGAACATTAGCTTTTGAAATCATTTTATTATTGTAACATCTATATCTATTTCACGTCCTCATTCTTCTCCTTCTTCGAGGCCATCATATCTATAGCGGGTTTCAAATCTTCTTTCTGTACACGCTTCAAATTTTCCTTAAGCGTTTTGATCTTTCGTAAACGTTCTTCCGGGTTATCTTCGCTCGTTAACTTCCGAATGACGCGACTTTCTTTAATTTTTGGATTCGACGTTATTATCTTGTCGGTTACTTTATCTATGCCTTGGTTGATTTTCTTTACCGATGGTTGCAAAACTTCCGGGACTGCCTCCGTAATTTTAGCGCGCACGCGCTGAATTTTTGGTCCTATCGGTGGCGACGCATCGTCCGATTGCATTTTCATCTCCGTTAATCGAACCTTTAAACTCTTTAACTTTTCCAACTCTTCGATTTGAGACTCGACTTCTGCCATGCGCCGCTTCACGTCCAAAACGCGCTCATCTTTTGAAAATGCTGGTTGTGCGATTACTTTTTTTCTTGGCTTAGTAATACCATCTTTTGCTTTATTATTCTTGGTATTATCGATATCTTCTTCTTTTTTCAAAGGTAATAACTTCTGTTCGATTTTTTGATTCGACGAAATCGCGGGCAATAAAAGAGGCTGCGTCACTGGAGGAAGAGACGGCGATTTTTGAGTGATGGATTCCTTCTCCGGCGTTGTCGGAGCTCTGCTTTCTTTTCCATCCCTTGCCTTTGGTGTCGAGACATCTGCTTCACTTTGCTCTTCTTTTTCTGTTTTTTCTGTCTTCCCGTTTTTGTTTCTTCGGAAACGTTTGAACAAGTTTCTTACGCGCTGAAATCGAGGGATTTTCGGCTTTTCGTTACTCGGAGAAGAATATTTTGAATCAGTCTCGCCTTCCATACCGAAGCGCCTTCCGGCAGAGACGATGATTTTCTTCGCGTCTATGTCGTCTAAAGATTGAACTCCGGTCAAATCGACCGGACCATCTACTAGTATAGCAAATCTACCTTTTTTATTATCATCCATGGCATTTCTCTTGACGCCGGAAGCGCGAAACGTTCGCGGGTCGAATCCTCTCGGCGGCGGACGCCACCTCGGTCGACTTTCATAAATCGGCACTCTGCATACCGGTCCAGCCAAATTCAAGAACGCGCGTAATTTTCCTCTCACAGTGCGCGAAAGATTGCCAACGGCTGGTCCTCCGCATGCGTAGACCCACGGAATCCATGAGGGTATACCTAGTATATCAGGATTCGTATATGTGTAAAGGTGAAACACGTTAATCAACACAATCTCAATAATTGGTCCACCAACTGCCGCCGCGCCTGCTATGGCTAATCCTTGGTACGTTTTATCAAAGTACGCCCACACACCTGCCGCCCACAATAATAAAAACACATCTATTGAGTGGTACGGTAAATGCCCTTCGCCACCAAGAAAACCAAAATCGGGCGATGCGAGCATCCCAGAAGCGGCGTATTGTAATGCAAAGAAAGAAATTGAAGCAAGTGTAAATGTCCAAGAAGGCTCCCATCCACCCACAGGTTTTGCAGGAGATGCGGATATCAAAGATTTTGTTCGTACTGGCTGTAGGTTTTCTTCAATTTCTTTGATTCGTCGCGCTTTGACGCCATTTCTGAGAAAAATCGAATCGAGCGTGGTGGTACCTAATCCCATGATGATGCCAGCGACGCCAAAAAGTGGGCCTACCCACCAATCCGTTTCGAATGTCCCAGACTCGCCGACGAAGAAGAAACCGATCGGCTCAGAGAACATGCTTATAAATTGCTCGGAAAGTGGATTATGGAGAATTGGAGCCAATATGATGTTCATGTCTAAGACAAGAGGGTGAGTGTAGTGCAAAACATCAAATCGCGAGTGTTGATGATCGAGTAAAGGACCGAGCACGAAGGATGCAGCAAACATGACCAATGCTTCGTTTGCCAGTGCAGTCGCTTCAATAGTCTTTTCATTCTCTAACCACTCTCCGCTCAACAATTTCGTTTTCGGTCCGGCGTCATCGTCGCCGGCGTCTTCGTCTTGTGTTTTTCCATCTTCCTCTTCTTCGTCCAAAATTTTATTGTAACTTTCCGTCCACTCTCGCGGCTGCTCCTCCGATAATCGTTGTAACTCGGACAGTGGAGAGATATCTTTCTGGTTCTTCCTCGGCATGTTTTCATCTTTATTTCTTCTTCTGTCTTCGCCGTTTTCCTTCGTCGTTGCTTTAGTAGTAGTTCTTGTTATCGTTGTTGTTGAATTTCTCCTTATTCTTTTCCTTCTTCCTCTTTCGAACAAGAACGAACAGGTGCTGTTGTTGTTGTTGTTGTTGTTGTTGTTTCCATACGACGTGGAGGCTGTCAACGATGAAAGTGCACGCATGATGTTGGAGGCGATGGTGGATGCGTCTCGACGCGCGCGAGAGCGGAAAACACAAAGTGAGGAAGGAAAGAAGATGCGAGACTTGCGGTGTTCAAAAAGAAAGAATAATCAGAAGCAAAGAAAAGAATCTGCACTTTTTCTTCGGCTTTTGCTCCTGTGTATTCGGAGTCGACGGTGGTGACTACGAGAGTAACGACAATGGAATTTAAGACGACGACGTTAAAGTACGGTTTGAACCCCGCCGCGAAGGGTGGCGCTTCGAAAAAGAACAAGACGAAGAAACCCCCCGCGTTGAGTCTTTTCGAGAACGAGAGCGACGACGACGAAGATGAAAACAATACTAACGGCGTGAGTGAAGCAGAGAGAGCCAAAAAACGACACAACGAGGAAATTAAACGACAGCAAGAAGCGGCAAAAGCGAAGGGAGACGCCGAAGCGAAGGAAATTTACGAGCAAGCTTTGAAAGAAGACCCGAACATTTTCGCCTACGACGACGCTTTAACAGATATTGAAAAAGGTAGAGAAGCAACTTTGCGAGAGGAACACGGGGAAAAAATCGAACGGAAATCGAGGTATATAGCTCAACTGAAAGAAGCGGCTGATTTCAGAAAGCGAGAACAGGATATCACTTACGAACGACGACTTATGAAAGAGCGCGAGAAGGAGGACGAGTTATACGGCGAGAAAGAAAAGTTTATAACATCGGCCTACAGGAAAAAGTTGGAAGAAGATGAAAAGTGGAAGAAAGAAGAGCTTGAGCGCGAACAGAGAGAAAAGGAGCGAGAAGTAGACGGAAAATCAGATATGACGTCGTTTTATGCTAATCTGATGAATAGAAACGTAGCAACTGGAGGTGATACTGCGACGCATTCCAGGAAGGCACCAGAACCGAAAGCCGCCGATTCTTCGTTAGTTGTTTCGCAAATCGAGAAGAACAAAGAAAAGGAGATAGAAAGGACAATAACAAAGGAAAAATTTCCAAAGTCAGGAATTTTCAGTGACGTTAAGAAAGAAACACCGATGAGTGCAATAGAAAGAAAGGTAGATGATAAGAAACAATTAGAAGACCAGAGTGAAGATGAGTTGCGCAAAAAAACAAATGTGGGAGAGATTGCAGTGAAAAAGTCAGCAACGATAGATAGAGAGGAGAAGGCTAAGAGTGCGCGCGAGCGATATCTCGCAAGAAAACGAAAAGAACCATCATAATTAGGCGCCAATAAAACATAAACAGCGGACAGTGCTTTTTGTATTCTACACGCATGAAGCTATGTAATCACTACAACAGTCTCCAGTCGATACACAAATTGAATCACAGCAACACACATTCGATTCATCTGTGTAATCGCACAATCCGCATATATTTGGACTCTGTACAATACAACTGCCGATGTGCATATGCGTGTTTTGCGGCTGTGGTGGCGGTATTTGCGCTGGTGGTAGTGATGTAGTTGTAGAAGGAACTTCTGGCGGTGGAGGACTCTTTATATCAACGGAAGTTGTTGGTGGTGGTGGTCTTGTTTGATAGAGCCAACTAAATTGCGTCACACGCCGAGGAGCTGGAGGTGGCCTCGGAGGTGGTGGCGGAGGCGGCAAGCTTTCTGAGAGATATTCTTCATAGGTTGAATCGCCCTGCTCATCTTCGAATAATAGCAGAAGAGAACTGTGATAGCGCCCGATCGGATGTAAAATGCGGTCAACGAGGATTAATTTCATCCCGTTGTGTGAATGCTCAGCGTTCGTTAATATCAAAGCTTCACGTTCTGTTTCACCGTAAGCGAAGTTTCTGCTCGACGCGAAAGCATTATATCGCTGCTCAACATTGTTCGTGGTGGTGGTGGTGGTAGCTTTTTGTTGTCTCGACAAAAAGTACTGGATTGAACAAAAATACGAAAAGTCACCACAACAATCGCCATTTGCCATACACGCGTCGTCGCAACAACACGTTTTCAGTTCAATGTTATCGCAAGAACCGCAGCGATTCAAACATGTTGTAGGGGTAACATCCGTATTTAATGACGAAAAAGATACGTTTGTGCTGGCAACTTCGGTTGCCTCATCATAAGGCACAATATCAATTGGTCGTAACATAGTACGTGCAGATAGAGTTGAATCATCACAGTATTTCGAAAACAACGCATTTTTTGTGGAAACTTTGCGAAATGAAAATGAATCGCATACGCGCTTGTCGATTATCGATACCGAACGCAATAGCGAACTCAACGCTTTTCTATGAACTGATAGTGCGTGTGCGCCCGTACTGCTGTCTCTATCTCGCGAGAGAAGTATTTCGAGCGCTTCCTTTTCACCAAGTTTTGAAATAAATTTAGATTTCACACCGCTCAATATCATCGACGGGTCAATAGCATCAAACATATGCGCACGAGCAACATTTCTCAGAGTTGCTTGCTCGGAAGAGAAAGAAAAGTCATCATATTCAGACCTATTCCCCCCGTTTTGTTCTCTCAAAGAAGAGCGAAGAAACAAAAATGCATCATCGATGGGCGCAAACAACGTGATAGCTTTTTGGATCGCTTGCAAACGCACAAGCTCTCCACTTATCTCCAGAATACGTGCAAATTTTCTCAAGTTTCTATTCTTAATTATTTTTGTCGCGATAGAACTTACGCATCGATACGCATTCGGAATTAACATGGACTGACACCATTTATAGTTGTCATAAAAACAAGCGTGTTGAATGGAATATGCGGTGGTGTTGTTCGTTTGTGTTATTTTCCCGCATTTCCCGAATTGCGCGCCATCTTTTAAATCGGGACTTCCAAAAGTAATGTTATTCGAGCCTACGCGTCTCAAGTTCTGTAATCCATCGAGTGAACGTAAATTCGTTGTTGCGTTTAAGTTCAAATTCCCTTCGACGGTTTGCAAAGCCATAAAGTTGGAAATATGTCTTATGCTTTCTGCGAAAACCGTAAAATCCCGGCCAATGTGAAACATGTTTCGAAAACATCCAATCTCAAGAACTTCTAAACTTTTAGTCGCGTTGATTAAGAACGATCCACCAACACTTTCGAGTGATGGAAATGCGGTCGATTCAATTCGATGTACGCCTGCATGGATTCCAAAATTTTGTCCAACTTTTTCGAGATTTGTCATCGAGTTTTGAATACTCAACGAGGATGAGGAGGATCGCGTCTCAATGTAGACGAATGACCCCCGAATAATTCTTAAACTTGGAAAGAAATCGTTTCGCGACAATAAAGCATCGCTGTTTCTGATAGTCAAGTTTCCTTTTATATACAACAATGACGTCAGAGAGAATGAGTCATGTTCTAAGTCAAATATGTCGAGATCGTGGACAATTCTGAGTTTATTGAAAACATTTTGCTTGCTCAGAAACGTTCCAGTCATCGAAAGTTTTCCCGTAATACGGGTGGCATTACGTGTAACTACATCTGCATCATCAATGCTTTCAATCCCGGCGCCGCTTCTTTTGGATATGATAATTTTTTTGTTGCTCGAAGAGGATACGAACAAATCGCCATCAAAATTCAAAGAAAAGACGTACCGAACCACGTGCTGCACAAAGAGTATAAAAACAACGGCAGACATCGCTTTAGCCGCTTCTAAATCTTGAACTAGTCATAAGACGCGCATCTATGAGTATACGTGCGCGTAGAAGCACCTGCAATCATCAGTCGTATTTTTTATTTTTGGAAAAAAATGCATGCGTTTTTATTGTTTTGATATGATTAGCTACCGTGTAGTGGGGTATATTTACCAGTACATATGTATTTTGTGTGTATTTATTTTCGATCGTCCAACAAACAACATACCACTCGAGCGATGCGACAGTCGTAGGAGAAGAAGGCACTTTCTTCTCCCTCTTCTTCCTCCTTTTCTTCTTTCGAACGGCCTGTAAAATCACGATCGTGGGACGGAGCTACTCGTTTACATTGTAAACGTATCTGTACGCAGAACATATCTGCGCGTAACGAGCCGCAGGCGATCCAAAAAAAGCCTCCTCCTTTGGTACTGCGTCTTCTTTTTTCGTCGTCGCCCTTGTCGAGCGCTTGGGACAGGTCCGTTATTTTAAGTGGTACCGTTTTTTCCTTGGTTGAGGTGGTGATATCGGTGGTCGACGTATTTTCCACCGAAACGCGGACGTAGCGAGGGTTTGAGAACCATCGAGTAGAGGAGCGCGAGCACGGACGATGTTGTTTTGAGCGCCTGTCGTCGGCAATAGTTTCTTCTTCTCCTCCACCAAGATAGTTACACTTGAATCTTTCGCCTCGAACGAGTTTCGACGTATCGTTTGTGTTCTCTGCCCCTTTATTATGCAAGAGTGTAACGTTTGCGTCTGGAAGACGGCAATCCGTGTCATTCGTGTCGAACGTATACAGTAACTCTTGTCGATGGCCATTTCGTGCTATATATTCTTCGTTGTCGTTGAGTAAAAATTGGACGCGAACGGTGTAAGTGGACGATTTCTTTGGTATTATAATAGTATCATTGGTGTTCGTAAAGCTCTCCCAATTGTCGAGAACATCATAATCTTCATCGAACATATTGAAAACCTCACGGCGCACTCGAGTCGCGTAGACATCGAAATTTTCTGAATGCCTCGACATGAAACCATCCACCCAGTGCGACGCGCGCTCTTTCGCCTTCTTATGAACGGTTAGCCGAAAACTTGGTGGTTGAATAGGATGAATTAGAGTAAACGCGCCGTTTTTTGTGCTTTTGTCTCGAGATGAATCTCCTGCATTCATTTCCTCACCTTTCATCGCGTTCATATTTTTCGTCAAAATGTGTGTGTCGCATAAAGTCGTTTCCACGCGCGCGCGTCTGTTTCTTTGAATTTCGTGCAAATGGTACAAGATGGCGCGTTGGAGCCCGTCGCCACCTAATTGAGGAATCTGATCAATTAGCCGACTTCTACCGCTACAATCCAGTAATTTCGATTTTAGGTCAGTTAAGCTGCGTTCAAACGTTGGATCAAAATAGTCGTGTCTGCCAGAACACACCGGCTCAGCTAAAAGTGCTCGCAGACACAACCAAACTTGTGCTTCTGGTTTCGGCATGTGCGATAAGGTCTTTGCATTAATCCACTGACCGTCGTTGAATACTTTTTCTTCTCCCTCTTGAAGCCACGGTGTTTTCAATAAAAGTGTCGGAAGTAAATGCGAATGAATTTTGTGCTTCGACACCAATCGCGCGATAACCGAGAGTGGCAATTCCGAGACTCTGTCGCATGAGCTCCGTAAAATTGACAAGCACGACATTGCGCGGGAAAAGTATTCTCCATTATCTGAATCATTCCAAGTCCACTTTTCTCCTTCACACTTCATATTATTCACTCCTTCTAACCGTTCCACGCAAAAATCCAGCAGATCGAGCAGATTGCATTCACTCAGACTTTTACCTACCGAACACGAGCTCTCGAACACGGCTATTTCTAACACGCCGAGAATAGAGCTTTGGAGTTGTCCCACGTGTAGCAACAACTTTGATTTTGCCAAATATTGCGTCATCATTTCTCTCCTTTTTCGTTCAATTCGAACCAACAGCTCTGGTAAAATTCCATCCGTCCACGCTTCCAGAGCAAACAAGCATTGCACCACATCATCCAAAATCTCCGTTGACTGCAAATCTTCTCTAATACTATCATCACATCTCTTCTCGGAAAAGTCTCCTCTATTCACACTTTCCAAAACAATCCGCAAAGCTGCTTTCCTCGCCCGATCCGCGTTCAACACAAACTCATACCATTTCGGCGAGTCAACGCTTTCTGGATTTTGCAGATACGCTACTCCGGACTCTCCCTCCTCCCGCTCGTCGTTGTCTTCCTCTTCGTCGTTCTTTTTCGTCAAGGCGGTTGTGGTACCCTTCGTCGTCGTCGTCGTCGTCGTCCTACTCGTTACGTCGTCAAACATCGACCGAACGCAGCTTCTCACCGAATACTGCGCAGAGAACGACGACGACGGGGCAAGGTATCGAACGTCGTCACCCCGAAACGCGTACTCGTCCGTCCGCGCGATCGCAACTACCATTACCGTTTCTCTCTCTCTCTCTAACTATCTATATATTATATCTTCCTGTTCTTCTTCTCAATACCAGGCGCGTTTTTAGTTAGGTGCTCCCCGAGACGACAAAATGCGGTCAACACCGATCGGTTCTTTGGTTGTGTTTTGTGTCAAACGCGTATTTTTTACTTTCGTTCTTGTGTCAAAATCACCTACTACGTGTAGTAATTAAAAAAACGCTCGAATATTGGAAAAGAAAAAAAGCGGCACAAAAAGGCGCGCACCTACCTCGACGATATCTCTGCGCGCACGACCGATCGAAGCATGTGTTTTCCATCGACGGCGACGAGTCTCTCTTCTCTTTTGTCGTTCTTCGTGCTGTTTTTGTCGGCAACGTCGGCAACGCACGCGCCAGCCTCGCCGTGTTTTCAAGTGTTGAACGACGTGTTGGAAAAAACGGAAGTGTACGCGCAAAGCGAGCGTCCCGCTTCATCCTATTCCTTGTTCTCTAGAGCCGTTCAATACGCGCTGTCTGCTGGGGTGAACAACAGAGCGCTGTCAGAAGGGAGTGCGAGTTTAGGTATTGGATCTTCATCTTCCGCGCGCGGTGCTTTCGCGTCTGGAGTGTTTGCCAACGCTGCTGCGGAAGGCGCGAGTTCGCTAGGAGGAGGCACAGATGCGACTGGAGTTTTATCCGCGGCTCTGGGAACGTATACAAGAGGTTCGGGTGTTTCGAGTATGGCTACAAATGTTGGTTCAGAAGCAACAAGCGATGCTTCGTTTGCTGCGAATTTGCTGACTAAAGCGTCAGGTATTGCCTCCTCGAGTTTTGGGAGACAAACTGTTGCGTCTGGAGATTACGCAAACGCGTTTGGGGAGAGATCAGTAGCTACAGGAAGGTCGAGCATGGTATCTGGTGAAAATAATCGTGCCAACGGTCGAGCTTCTGTGGCAGGAGGTATACGGAGCGTAGCAGAAGGAGTTGGGAGTTTTGCGAACGGCTTAATAAGTCAATCATACGGGTCGGGTTCGTTCACGAGCGGTATTTTAGCTCGAAGCTTTGGAGAAGGTAGTAGCGCACTGGGGATATCTTCATTCTCGGCTGGTTTGTCTTCCTTTGCGAACGGGTTAAACGTTCGCGCAAATCTTGGTATTGCCAATTTTGCATCTGGGGCAAATTCGCAAGCATCGGGTCGCTTGGCATCCTCTGCGTTCAATCTGAACACTACTGCCGGTGGGAGCGCGAGCGCATCTTTCGGCAACGGTACTTCGACAAAAGCAGCAACGAGCTTCGTCATCGGTCAAAACAATAAGATTGAAGTCAATGCCACGAACTCGTTCGTTGGTGGTGAAAATTCTATCGCGTATGACGCAAACAGTTTCGTTTTCGGCAAAAACGTAGTTTCAAGGGGTGAAAACAACGCTGTATTTGGCGGTACGGTATACGCAGATAATTTTAAATTAAACAAGGGTACATTTGGCGACATTGGGCTAATTGTAGATCGTATAAACGAGTTGTTACGCGTGGCGCAAAACTTGAACGACCGAGTCACTGAGATAGAGTTGAAGTATATTGGGAAGTAACATTAACATCGATTGGTTTAGTTTATTCGTTGTATATATGTATATATGTGTGTATTTTTAACACGTTCCTTCAAGCAAACCCCTAAAATAGCAGTAGTACTCGTAGTCGTAGTAGTAATAGTAGTAGTAGTAGTAGTAATAGTAGCAGCAGCAGCAGCAGCAGTAGCAGCATTCGTTTTCGTTACGGAGTGTATGGTTGTAATTCTCTTTGGAGATTGAGACCAGCTCCAGGTCGGTACCCGTTGAAGATGCACAACACCGTGACGTTGTCGTTATATTCCAACCCGTTCAATAATTTTGGCGTAAGGAGAAAGCACTGCGGCGTTGTCGGTTTCGACGCTGAGTCGACCATTTGTTTGAACACTTTTCGTTCGTTCTTTGGATCCATGCCTTGGTTAATTTCGTCCACGACGCGGAATGGACATTTCGTCAGATTTTGGAGCGATATGAGGTACAACATCGTCGCAACGGCGCGTTCGCCACCAGATTGTCTATTCTTATCGAGAGCATGTAACTCCTCGCCCGATCGGAATTTGACGTAAATATCCAACGCATATTGTGAAAACTCATCCGGCTCTTCGGGCTCACGAATTTTGACTTCTCCGGCGATACCAACTGCTCTGCAATTCTCCTGAAACGCTTTCGAAATATCATTAAGAACGTTCTCGAGCTGTGGCAACCATTTCTTCTTAAGTCCTTCGATGACCTCTTGTCCACCTTTTACCGTTGGCGCGAGTGCCGCAATTTTCTCTTTCAGGTCTTTCCTTTCGGCCTCATACTTCTTGTACTGCAACATGGCAGTCGGGTTATTGCACACGACAGCGCGCGCTTTCCCTTCCCAATGGTCAATTTCCCTTAACAATTCGTCTTCAGTATCCGGCATATCTTCAAACTTCTTAAGCAATTCGTCAGTAAACGGAGCTTCGGCTTTGGCTTCTTCCCGCGCTTCTTTGTATTGTCGAGCACTTCGTTGCTTCTTTTCAGTAATCTCGTCGTGCGCGTCGGATACCTCCCTCACGTCATCTTCGACTTGCGCTTGAATGTTCTTGTAGTGCATCAAGCGTATCTTCGTGTCGGTGTACTTCAGCTCGGCCAAGTCCTGTTCCTTTCTCGTCGCGAAGAGCGCATCTAAAGCAGCGATATACGTCTGCGCTTGTTGCGCTCGTTGCATCGCGAGAGTCGTGATAGACTTTTTCAACTGTTCTCGAAACGCCGATTGATTCGTGTTCGCTTCTTGCAGCTCCAACGACGCCTTCAAACTTCTAATCCTCGATTCATATTTTTGTCTATCCGACTTCGGTTTGTTTAACCGTGCTTTTTCCTGTTGGTGCGCATTATAGGCTTCTGACTCTTGCATTTTGAGCGCCTTTGACTGTCTGTCGATATCATCCAGACTCTGTCGAAGTTCCTTGACTTGCGAATTGGCGAGCGCTAAATCTCTCTTCACGTTTTCCATGTCCGCTCTGTCGATTTGCGCGCCAAACAGTGTCGTTTTGTTAGGTCTCATTTCCTCCGTTTCAAACATACTCTTAGAATTGTATCTTGATTTCACTTCAAGAAAGACGTTCTTATTCGTATACACTTGGCCAATCTTCCCGAGTTTTGCGTTAAACATTTCTTGGCACTTCATGGCGTCTAAGACTTTAGAGTCTGCGATTGCGGCTCTATCAACGCGATTCAAAGCGACCAAAGTCTTCACGACGCAGTTTGGTGCCGTAAACGTTGAATCTAACGTTGCTGAAATGCCGTAGGCCTTGTACTCGTTCTTAAAGTTCACACCCCTTTCGTGTGCGCTCGTATCTGTTTGGTTGTTGCAATTTAAATGCCAACGTCTCTGTTTGAACAGATTATTGATCGCCCCCATCAACTCCTGGTCGTTATCGATGACATAGCTCGACAATATCGCAAGCCCTAGATGTTTTTGTAAGAACATCTGGTTGTTTTGATTGTTGCACTCAATTTCGCACAAAATCGGTCCTTTGAGCTTCTTCTCCTTGTTTCCCCCCAATCTTTTCGCCAAATCACGAACTTCTCTATCGACTATCGTCATATCGATCCTCCCTCTGTGCGCTTGCGTCAAAGCTTTCAATTTCTTGCCACGAACGCTGTCCAAATCTAGTTGGCGACTTTCTAAGTTCCTCACCCTCTCTTCCGCAGGCCGCAACTTCGCATTCGCTTGATCGATTTGAACATCGAACGGAATGCGTTTTTTTCGTATGTCTTCATATTTTTTCTTCAAGTTTCTCAACAAATCGAAGTTCATATCGGCGACCTCTGGGATTTCGCTCATCTTTTGCGTATAATCCCTGATTTCGTTCTTAAGTCTCGCTACGTTTTTTTCCGCATCCTTCTCTTTTCGGGTCGCCGAGTTAAGCTTTCCGACCTTATCATCGTGCGTCGTCCCCAAGCCTTTCAATTTTGTGAGTGCGGTACGCTCTTTAATCTCCGCGTCCATTGTCGCCTTCCTTTTCGCACCATACTCCTTGCCCATCTTGTGTTCCAACACTTCCAGTTCCTGCACGGGTTTGGCCGCGATTTCTTGCTCTGCCAAGCAACCTCTCAACCTTTCCTTTGACGCGTCATATTCTTCTTTGATTTTCGAAAACTCGAATTTCTTCTTCTCCACTCTGATCCACGGAATTTTCATCTTGTATTCATTCGCCTTCGTTTGAAACTCTTGCTGCTTCTCCACTTTCTCCTTGTCTGCGGACAAGGTGTTTAAACTTCGCTCACTTTGTTCTAAATCATCTTGCAGTCTACCCAACCTGCGCTCGTCGTTACGGATGTTTTCTTTCTTATCGATCAACTCTTCGTGTAACTTCCACAACTCTCCGTTATTTACTGTCTGTTCCGTCGTCAACAACTTGTCCATTTCAGACAACCCGGCAAAACTCGCCACTTTATCTTGCGGTAAAAAGTTTGTCAAGTTCCCCAATTCGACGTGATGCTTTCCTTTTACCAACGCGTCAACGTCCGATGAATTCACCGGATGTCCGTTGATGTGCCACGCGCTACTCGTGTGCGCTTTCGTCCCGCCCTTTGCTTTCGTCAGCGTTCGTTTCACCACGTCCACCTCGTCGCCTCCGACGGAGTTTCGTTTCAACGTAATCTCAATCACAGCTTTCGTCTCGCCTCTTTTCACGAATTCCGAGAGTTCTTTCGCCCTTCCTAACAGCTCTGTTTTACCGTTCAAACCTAACGCAATCGCGCACACGAAACTCGACTTCCCGGTCCCGTTTGGGCCAATCAACACGTTCAAATCCGGACCAGGTGTCAACGAGACGGAGGAATACGTCATGAAGTTCGATAAAACAACTTTCGTGATTGATCCGGCGGAATAATCGGAGAGATCGTGCGTCTCTCCTCGGCGTTGATGTTTCTTTTGCGTCGCCATCGCAGAAGCAGCGATTCGTTTCTTCCCAACGCCTTCTTTTCCCGTCGTCATCTTCGTCTGCGGGTCCACGTTTTCCGAGTTGACGATGCGATTCATCTACGATTTGCT
>Ga0066856_10000400_pt1 | contig 15944 bp, 10 predicted proteins | sample ETNtaG_5_FD_65605 | JGI IMG/M metagenome (GOLD analysis project Ga0066856, IMG submission 65605) | Marine microbial and viral communities from oxygen minimum zone, Eastern Pacific Ocean - ETNP201406SV205 | ecosystem: Environmental > Aquatic > Marine > Oceanic | place: Pacific Ocean: Eastern...
GGGTGTTGTATAGTTTAGGGTATCATATTGAGCGAATGTAAGAACTGGTCTTCAACACAAGGAGAAGAAGAATTTTTGTGTACTCGTACCACTATTAAATTGGTGCATGAGGAGTAGTACTCGTACAAAATACAACAGAAGAGGTGGTATATATGTAAAGTCCGTTTGAGAAACACCACACGCTCTAACGAGTCAACGACACCGCGTTGGAACAGACTCTCGCTTAAAAACGGAAGAGACGTATTTATTATTATTATTAGTAGTATTGGGAGGGAATTGTGTTGTTCGTTCTTTTCTCTCCAATTTTCTCCACGATTGCATCACATCGAAGGCGTAAACTTACTATGTCGTCGAGAAGGAGAACGAGGACGAAAACGAACGCAAGAAGAAGAAGAAGAAGAAGAAGAAGAAGAAGAAAAACAACAACAAGAAGTCTGTTGTTCGTCGCGCTGCTCTTTGCCGTCGTGGTCGTGGTCGTCGGGGCGGTGGTAGGAACCGAGGCGTCGTCGTCTTGGTCATCATCGTTCTGGACGCGTTTTAACGACGACGACGACGACGACGCGAAAGGCGCGTCCAAAATCATCGAAGCGACAACGACGAGGCTTTCGCAAGAAGAAGAAGAAGAAGAAGAATCGTTTTGGACGACGGCGAAAAACACGACCCCGGAAGTGCTCCTCCGCTCGGAGCTCTCGTGCGACGCGTGCGTGGCGACGAGCGTTCAGATCTTTGGACAGATACGACACAGAGTCGAGGCGCACGAAAGAGCGACATCGGGAGGAGGGGCCCCAGATTCGGGGAGAAAAGAAGAATTCGGGAATCTGAAGAGCGAATCTCTCTTCGCGCGACCGGATATCGCGTGCAAGACGAGGTTTCAGAACCGACTCAAATACAGTTTGAAACCACTGAAAGAAGAAGGAGGAGAAGAAAAGTTACACTTAGCCGGTCCCGGATTCGATCACATGAGGAACAACCCACGGAATACGTTGTTTCGGAAAGACGTCGAACGCGTTTTGTACGAGTTGTGCGAGAAGAGTTTACGAGAACACGACGCGATTGAGACGTATAAGAAAGCAGTCAAAGAAGGCACCTCTCAACTGCCAGAAGGAGAGCAAGCGAGGAATACTAACAACGCCGTTTTGATGTCGTTCGTGACGCAAATGTGTTTTTTCCCTGGACCGAATAATGTAGACGACGTCGAGAACGCCTCGAGCGAGGAGAAGAGACAAGCGGAAGAATGGTCGAAGAAGCAGACGCAGTATTGTAAAGGCGAAAGAAGAGAGGAACGGGTACAAAATTTTAGTGACCATTCTCTGCGCGCGTCGAATATTTTAGAAGAAGTCAAAAGGAAAGCGTTGACGGACGCGTTGGAGAACGCCATCGACGAAACCACGGGGAAATCGAATTTACAAGTGGCCAAGAGGATGTGCTTGTCCGGAAAGTTGAAAGAGACGACGTGTTCGTTCGTTCGATTAGAATTTGCAAACGCGGTGCCTAAATTAGTCGCACAGTTACAAAATATCACCGAAAACCAAAAAAAGTTAGAATACGAGATGTCGCAAATAGACGAGAGCGAGAATTTTGATTACGACGACGAGGATTACGACGGCGACGGCGACTTTGCCGAACGGTTCTTAGAGGCGAAGAAAACGAGGTTGGACACGAATTTTAACCACACGTTCAAAATGGCCACGACAGCGTGTGCTTCATGGTTGGAGATGGAACCAAACTCGGCGTATGGGACGCACAACAGCGCAACCGTTCGTCGTTACGGGAAGGATGAAAACGCGATAGAAGACGCGATAGACTTTGCAAAGAAAGCGATCGATTTGCACGCGACAAACGAGGACAAGATGGAAGGGTACAAGTTTATAAGCGAAGCGAATCACGCATTGGGTAGATACGACGAGGCGATGAAGTACGCGCAAATGGCGAAAGATGTCATCGACGTCCTTTCACCGGAGAGAGCGTCTGCGTACCGTTTATTGGCGAGCGTACACGTGGCGAGAACCTTTCAGGAGATGGCCACTGGGGAAATCTTAACTAAAGCCGCGCGCGTTGAGAAAGAGGAAATCGATTACCGAGAGAAAGAAAGCGGTTCCTCAAAAGCGTTGACGAACGAAGAACTGGACTTGAAAAGACACGCGTCGAATCTGCACGACGAGTTAAAGGGAAACTTAGAAGCCGCCGCTACAATGCTGGAGGACGTCATCTGGGAAGACCCACGACGCGAACATCTCATCAACATGGGCATTGCTTTGTACCTCCTCGAAGCGGCCAACGACAACGCGTTGGGTCGCTTTACTAAGCCGCAACACGACGCGTTAACGGAAGCGAAAAAGCTCTGCTTATTAAAACCTGAACACATGGAAGACCACGAGAAAAAGTTGTGTCGAGACGTCCTCGTTCTCACCGGTCGCAAACTTTTAAAAGAAAAGCTCTACGCCTTGGCGGGCGATGCGTTACACATGGCGTTAATTTACGACGAAGAAAATTCCGTAACGTGGGCCGACGTCGGGTTCTCGCAGTTCGCCATTGGAAAGCTCGAAATCGCGAAGATGTGTTTCGATAACGCGAAAAAGTACGACCCAGATAACTTCGTCTTACCCGAAGACGTTCGCGCCGCGCTGGAGGACGTCGGCGAGAACGAACTCTTGCAAACGCGCGACGAAGAAAGGGGTACCGCGAAGTCAAAGAAAGAGGAAGAACAAAAAGAGCGCGAAGAAGGAGAAAAGGATTTCGAAGGCGAGGAACGCGCAGAGGAAGAGGAGAGTAGCACGAGTAGCACGGATAGCAGCAGGAGCAGTCCTCGTTCCGGACGCGCAGAGTTGTAGTAGCGTCGCGCGTATTTGCATGCCCACATTCAAGACACACCCCTCGATTTATTCTTTTTTTTGAAAAAAGACTCGTCTTTTTCGTAAAAAAAAAATTCTCTGCACAAAATTCCTCAAAGGAAAGCGCTCGAAAAACAGAGCGCTCTTGTACACCATTTTTGGACGACGACCGTCTTTTTTGGCCGGGGTGGGCGCGTATCGAGCGCGCGTTGTTGATTTTGTCGTCGTTTTTGTCGTCGTTTTTGTCGTTATCATCGCGCGGCTTTAGCGAGAAGGAAGGAAAGATTTGCTCCTCCTTTGGACACATTTTCGCGTGCAACGGCATTTTAAACGACGGAACGGGATCCCAAAAAAATGGGCCGTCCCTCGGCGTCGGTCTCGTCGCCGGCGAAGCCGACGACTTTTGCGAACAAAAGCGGGGACGCGACGAAAGGCCACTCTTTCGGGAAAGAGGTAAAAGAGGCGGCGGCGTCCGGAGGAGGAGGAGGAGGAGGTCCAATCACGGTGGCCGTCTTGTTGCTGCTCAACGGCGATCTGGAATCGCCGACGCTGCCGAGAGAGATGCGGTTACAAGACTTACCGTCGGAAGAGGAAAAAACGACACACAATTTAGGCACCCGAGAAGACGGAGACCGAGACGAAGACCACCAAGATAAAGATAAAGAAGGAAAGAGAAAGCGCGCGTCTCTCAGCCTCGAGGAACGGTTACGCGACGTCCCAGAGGAGAAAACGATCGTCATTGGACGAAACAACACGAACACGTACGTGTTAGACGTTCCGGATTTGCCGTACCTCTTGTCGCGAACGCACGCCAAATGCGTCAGCGCGGGCGACGAGCACTTCATTTACGATTTTAAGACGACCAATGGAACGTACATCAATGGGAAGATCATCGAGAAGCAAAAGTTCGTGAAGTTGATGCACGGCGATATTGTCTCGTTTGGCGGGCCGGCGAATGTTTTGAGAAACGAGAAATCGATGAAGAATCCGTTTCGATTTCGGTATTTGAGGACGAAGGTGGCGAGAGACTTCGAGACGGGTTCGAGGGCGTTTCAGCAACAGACACAACGCGAATTATTACGACAGAACACGAATAACAATGCGAGCGAAGTATCAGGAGCAGCAGTTAGGAAAAGAGATCACGGGGTAGCCGGAAACGCCAACGCCGCCGCCGCAAGAGCAGGAGGCAATGTTGGACCAAGTGGTGCGAAAAAGTTGAAAATGTCCACGTTTCCTCTCGTCGGTAAAGGCGTGGATGCACAACCTTTGACTTTAGGTGGCGGATATGACGACGAATTTGTCCCAATTTTCTCGCAAGGTCCGAGTCAAGAAATTGACGACTACGGAACGATTGTGCACAGTCAAAACATCGATGGCAGTGGTGACCACGAGAAGATACGAGAGACGTTCGAGGAAGGTTTGCTGAAACTGTTTGAAGCGCGAGGCGGAGAGTTTGCGCAGAAATTTAACAGCGCTTTCATGAACATTCCGATTGAAAAAGAGAAAAATAAAGTAGTAGCTAAAGACGTAGATAAAGGTGCTGTCGTCGTTGACGACGATGCTGGCACATCAGGAGAGAAAAAAGTAGGAGATGATGCGAAGATGGAATCGGCAGACGAGTCTCCAGAGGACGATTCGCAAACAAAGAACAAGAAAAAAAAGAGCGCAAAAACGGCGGTCACTGCGAACGACGACGACGACTTCACGCATCAAGTTGGAAGCGATAATATCAGCGACGGAAGCAACGAAGAGCACGAGATGGAGACAGCAGACCACAAGAAGAGAAATGATCTTGACGTACAATTGATGGCTAAACTTTCGCGCGCGTGCGCGAATCGAATTGTGCCATTCGAGGATGCGCAGCACGAAATGCCGCCGTGGATTGAGCACGAATTGCGTTGCCCAATCTGTCGCGAATTTCTCGTGCGTCCACATTGCATCCAAGGTTGCGGTCACGTATTTTGCTTCGGGTGTATCTATCCGTGGTTGGCGAAAAGCAAACCGTGTCCGCTCTGTCGCCATAAACCGGCGGTGTGCTTACCTCCAAAAATAGACAGCATGGAAGCGGCACGTTCGTTCGAAATGATCGGACCGAAAGCCTACAAGGTGAAAAACCAACTAACACCGTGTCACGTCCACGATAAATTGCTCAAAATGTACGTCTTGAAGTGGCTCACGCCAGCACAAAAGTTGAAACGCTTGAATTTTGAAGAGGAAGGCAAACGCGTGGAAAGATTGTTGGAGAAGGGCGAGTTAAAACGCATTAAAGAAGAGTTTGAGGCTGGAATACTTCCTAATGAACTCGAAGTCCCGGGAGGTGGATTAGGAGCAAACGATGCGATGAATGAATTGGGTTTACGCGCAGCTTTTTTACGCGCGTACCACATGGAACGTGCAGCGCAACATCTCAATCTCGAACGAAGAAACAGCGCTGCTGCTGCAGCTCGAGAAAACGATGCTGCCAATAACAATACCGTCTCCCAAGAGCGTAGCGCTGTTCGTATGCAATTTGAAGCCGCGCGCTTACCTCCCGAAGAAGACATTCAACGCGATGACTCGAACTGCTCGCAAGAAGAAGAACAAGAACAAGAAGAAAGAGAGGAGGAGGAGGTAGAAGATGCCATGCTCCAAAGAGCGCAAGAAACCGCTACCGCGGCTCGCGAAGCTGCCCGGAAGAAAACAAACGAGGAGTGAATAGGAGACTAGATTAGAGAAGACGTAGACATAGATGGAGAAGTAAAGAGGAGAATTTCCCATCGTTTTTGTGTAACTACTTTTTTACGTACGGAGAACCTCTGCCGCTCGTCTTAATCGCGAGCGGGGGGCTCCACAAAGAACAAATTTCCCAGACGGAGAACAAACTCGAAAACGCCGATGACTAAAAAATTCAGATCCAGCCCTTTTTTCCAACCTCGTGGGCATTTTCGTCATTCACAAACGCGCCAAATAACGAGGATAAACAATGGGTACGTCTTCTCTCTTCTCGTGGTCTCTGGGAGCGATTCGCGCGATTGGTTGGCGATAGTTCGCGCGAATCGATGACGCGCGCGATGATTATCGCGTCGCGTCATCCGTTTCCGCGCGCGAATCCGACGCGTCAAAGAAGCCCGCAAGCCCTCCCTCTCTCTCTCACAAAATTTCGCGGAAATGAGAGTGGAGTTGTGGTTGACTCGCGAGGACAGATGCGCGCGATGCGTCGGGCGAAATGAATGCGCGCATGTTTGTTTCGCGCGTTGACGTCGTTTTTCGGATGTGCACGAGTTCGCGTGCATGTGGTTCGAGTCGTGATTGCATCTCTTTTCTTCTCTCAACCCTTTGTGTGTTGTGTTCTCGGAACCTTTTCGGTGTGCTTACCCCAAACTCTTCTCTTCTTCTTTCCACGAATAAACAGGTAAAACGAGAGGTTTAGGGGCCGGCCGTAAGCTTAAATTGCACCGTCGCGAGCAAAGATGGGCGGACAAAGATTATAACAAAGCCAACTTGGGTTCCGAGTGGAAAAAGCCATTCGCCGGTTGCTCGCACTCCAAAGGCATTGTCTTGGAAAAGATTGGTATCGAAGCGAAACAGCCAAACTCGGCTATTCGTAAGTGCGTTCGCGTGCAGCTCATCAAGAACGGTAAGAAGGTTGCGTGCTTCGTCCCGAGAGACGGTTGTTTGAATTTTGTCGATGAAAACGACGAAGTTTTGGTGTCTGGTTTTGGCAGAAAGGGTCACGCGGTCGGGGATATCCCGGGCGTTCGCTTCAAGGTTGTGAAGGTTTCCGGGGTTGCTTTGAGTGCGTTGTTCCGCGAGAAGAAGGAAAAACCGCGTTCTTAATTTTGTAGAGAGACAGAGATTTAGATAAATGTTTAATCGATAAACTTAATATAATTTAGTAGCGTAAATCAAAGAACAAAACGGTAGTATGCCTCTTGTCTCGCCCCCTGTTTACTTTTGTAAATATAGTTACGTGTGGTAGGTATTTTGTTACAATATTACATTCTGTGATGCATGCTGTTGCTTATTTTGTTTTTTCTATGTATGTGTATCAGTCAATCATGCGATCCTCCTCTTTTTGCGTTCCACGCTCTCTCGCTTTCTTCAAAATCTCCGTGATTGTTTCGACTTGTTCGTTGTTCATTTTCACCGAACGATCTTTGTTCACCTCTATGAGCATAGCGCTCATATTATCTTCTAATCTCTTGCTCTCTACTCTATCGAACAAATTCTGCAAACATGCGTCGTACGTGGGTGCAAATCTGTCGACAAAATCTATCACTTGCGCGTCCGTTAACCCGCCGTTATGTTTTCTCTCCTGCTCTTGGCGCCACTCGTAGGCCCATCTCCAATCGCCGGCTTTAATAACCATCCACGAATCAATCGCGTTGTTAAACACGGACTCGTATTCCATCAAATACTCGTTGATAGGTGCGAAATACACTCTCGCATCTACGCTGGAAATCAAGGATTCAAACTCTCTCAGCCGTTCAAATCCTAAACACCACCCTTCCAAAAATACGATATCTGTCGGCCCGCTCACGCTCGGCCAATCCTCCATGGGCAATCGATCGCCTCTCCCATTACACGCCTTCTTGTTATATCTGGGTAAAGCCACGGTCGCTTGCCCTTCGCCTAAATCTTCATTAATGCTCTTCAGCTTCTTAATCGTCTCCCGAGCGAGCGGTAAATCATGCGTCCCTGGGTTCCCTCGAAACGTCAACAAAGGGTTTCCCGGGTGTTTCTTCTGGCCGAGGTCTTGCTGCATATCGCGCGGTAAATATAAATCATCTAAAGATAACACCACGGAATTGTCTATTAACGTTTGCAACACGTCCACTAACGTGGATTTCCCCAAACCTTGAGGAGCTTCGATCCCAATAAACAACGGTTTCGGGTAAAACTGCTGTTTTTTACTCCCTCCTTCGCCTCCTTCGTTTCCTCCTCCATTCTTCTCCATGTCGCTCTTTTGTTTCTTCCTGTGTTCTTCCAATAAAAACAGCACTCGAAATAAAATCGGAAGGTAGAAATGATAGACTCGGCTCGCGATCGCGTCCGAGTGCACCGAGAGATTGCTCATCACTTCCGAGTTGTGCAGCAACTCGATGGAGTTGTACAGCACGTGCAGTTCCGCATTTTTCCTCCATTCCGACACCGGAATTTTCTCGTGAATGGCGGAGTCGTACAAAGGCCCGGCTTTGATTAACGCGGCGAGCTCCTCGTCCGTGAGGAATTGCAGCGTCGCGTCGTACGCCATCTTGTTTTTTTCGCGCGCGTTACTCCGTCTTTCTCTGTCTTTCTCTCTCTCTCTGTCTCTCTTGCTCGCGCCGCCGAAAACACAAAACACACAAATGACAAAAGGACGACACCAAAAAAAAAGACGACGAATTTTGGAAGAAGAAAGAACATTCATTGGTCGTCGTCACGTTTGTCCTCTTGTTTTTCGCCACCAACAAAACACCCCTCTTTTTTTTCTTTTTCTTTGTGTGTTTCAACAAGGTGTTTGTTCTTCTTTGTCATCAATTAGTGTCGAGACGACAAAAATTTTTCCCGCCTTTTTTGATGGCCACAAAAAGAGAGCGCTTTGAAACGAAAGCACGCTATAGACGCCTCTAAAACGTGAGAGATATTATTATTATTTAAAAGACCAAGACACCTTTTGGGCTCTCATCATCATCAAAGCGCGTCGCGATCTCTCTTTCTCTTTCAAGAAGACAACACCAACAGTATTCGAAGAGGCGCGAAAGACGACGACGACGACGACGACGACGACGACGATAATGACGATGATGTCATCCGCGACGCATCAACGTGCCCCGGTCGTCGCGTCGGAGGGAGGACGAGGTTTTAGGACGACGACGATGTGGCGAAAAAATCGAAAGATGTCGGTCGCGATGCGCGCGAGACGCAGGAAAAAAGAGGATCAGGAAATGCCCTCGATGTCGGTCGACGCGGAGGTAATGGACGCCGGGGAAGGCGCGGCGGTGACGACGAAGAACGCGAAGAAAAATGGCACCTCGATCGCGAAAGTGAACGGCGGATCTTCGTCCAGTGCAGAGGCGACGTTTCAATCTTTGCGAGAAGGCGAATTGGACGACGAGGAGATGATCGACACCGTGCAAGTCGTGACCGTTCGGTTTCAAATCAAAATGGAAGTCGGCTTTGGAGAGGTGGTGAGAATATGCGGATCTCACGAATCCATGGGCGAATGGGACGTTGCCAACGCTCTTTTATTGAACTGGTCGGAAGGGAACGTCTGGACGAGCGAAGAGATCGAGTTACCGGTGGATGGTATTTATATTTATAAGTATTGCGTGGCGCCGGCGTCAAACCCGAACATGCCTTCGAGTTGGCAGTCGGGGAACAACCAGGTGCTGTCGTTGTCACCGGAGGATGGACCGATTTTATACGTGAAAGATTCGTGGAGCGGGAACCCGAACGAGTCCGCCGTGTTTAGCGCCGAAGGCGTGAAACAAAGCAAAGACGAGCGCTTAGTCGACCGAGTGAGGAAGCAAGACGAAACGGTGAAGAGACAAACGGGAGAGATTAAGATGCTGAGAACGGAATTGAAAACGTCGAAAATGCAAGTGAAAGCGTTGAGAGAGGAAGCGAGGTTGAGCGCGAACGTGAGGATCGCGTTAAAGGAACAATTGAACGCAGAGAAGAAGAGAAATATGGTATTTGAAGAACAAGTCGGCGCGTGGAAAAAGAGGTTTATGCAAATCACTGGAAGTAGAGATGGGGACAAAAAGAAAAAGAAGTCGAGCGAGCAAGAGAGTCGTTAAATATGTATGTACGAGAAAGAAAAAAGAAGAATAAGATGTAATAGGAAACGCAACGACGATGGAAATATAGCAACGCCAAAGCGTGCGCTAGAAAAGAAACGAAAAAAGTTCGGTAATTTTTTAAAGGTTGTAATGAAAACGATAATCTACTACACTATGCGCGCTAAAATATAAATATAAGTATTTGATCGTGCTAAACTGCTTACATGGCCGACTATTCCTACTCTATATTTCTCACAGCAACTGTTTTAACATCCCCATAGCTTGCGACCGATACCCGCCTCCGAACATGTTGTAGTGATTCAAGATGTGATACAACTGGTACATAACTTTTCTCTCTTCAAAACCGCCCTCGTCTTTCTTAATCACCGACCAATACGCTTCGTAAAACGCCGGACTAAACCCAGCACACCAGGACATGCCAAAATCTGCCTCGTGGTGGCCGTAATACACCGCCGGATCGAAAATACTCGGCTTCCCGTCCACGGTGCCAATGTTCCCGGACCACAAGTCGCCGTGCAAAATGCTCGGTTTAATCTCCAACCCTTTAAACATCTCTGAAACTCGTTTCTCGATGACCTCGTCTCCTAACCGTTGCAACTCGCTATCTCGAGTCATCTTCAGCTGCGGCAACAAGCGACTCTCCACCCAAAACGTTTCCCAATCTTTCATCATCGGTATGTTCTTTTGCGGCGTTTCGCCAATCGTGTTGTTCACTTCGAAACCAAACTCTTGCACACCATCAATCTCCGCGTTGTGCATCTTCGCTAACGCCAACCCAAACTCTTCTTGATCTCCTCTCGCGCCAAAGTTGAGATATTCCATGACAATCATCGAGTTCCCGTCTCGACATCCATCGGGCACTCCGCCCGCATAATAGACTTTAGGAATCACCATATCCGGACTCCCGGCTCTTCGAAGTGCATCTAAACCAGCTTTTTCTCCTCGAAACATGGCGTCATCTTTTCTGGAAAGTTTCACGAAGAACTTTCTCGACCCGTCCGCGGTTTCGTACGTCCGGAACGACGCCCATTGACTGGAACCGGACGACTTTTGAGACGCGATGTCGCAGTTTTCTCTTTCGGAGATGAATCGCGCGATGTCATCATCCATTTTTTGCGCCTTGACACCTCGCTCGCGCCGAACGATAAAGCCGCCATTCCCTCCCGCAAAACGTCGAAGGCCTCGTTTTACGTCCGACGAGACGACCGCGCGCGCTTTCGCTGGTCTCCACGACGTGGTGGGACAGGCCATCGCGACGGACATCGGATTGGGTTGGATTGGATTCGTCAATTTTTTGTGAGGAGGAAGACGAGAGGAAATCTCTCTCGACACAAAATCTCCAGACCAAAGAGAGAAACCGAAGAGCACGTTCCAAACCTCTCTCTCTCTCTCTCTCTCTTTAACGATGTCGCGAACGAGCCTCTCTTCGTCGTGCGCGGGCGCGCCGTCGTCTCCTTCGAGCGCGACGCGGAGGCGGCGCGAGTGTGCGCGTCGTCGGGAAACACAACGTTCCAACGGCTTTTATGACCACCAAGAGAGAAGACGACGACGAAGTGAACACGTCGCTCGAACGATACCAACCGGATCCGAGATACCACCAGCGCTACCAACGATGATCGCGGAGTCTATTTTAGGCGTCGGTCCCGCGCAAGCAGCTTCTGTCCAAGACGCGACTGCAGAGCACTTGATCGAAGCGTTCGAGGAGTTGCCAAAACAAGACCAAATTTTGATGGTGAAGAAACTCTTGAACGGCGCGTTGCGAGAAGACGAAGTGATGACGAAAGTGGAAGAGGCAATGGTTTTAGAACGAGCACCGGACGTGCGAATAGCAAAGAATGAGACGAAGAAGGATTTTGATGCTCCTTCTACGAGTGCTACGACGATGAATGAAAAAGAAATCTTGGAACGCGCAGTGCAAGAGATGCCAAACGCGAGTCCCGAGCAAAGGGCAAAAGCGGCGGAGATTTTGAGACGGTTGGAAGAGGAAACGGAAAAGGCGAGAAGAGAGGAAGACGGGGGGGTATCGAAGAAGAATACGTCTTATGATTATAATAGTAATAGCAGTAAAGTTGGATTGGAGAATAATATAATTAACGACTTTGAAAACGAGGATGACAAAACCAAAGAGACTAACCCATTTGGGGACGAAGATATCGTTTGGGATTTACGAAGCGCTGTGGCGTCGTTGATGACGGTAGCGAAAGCACAATTGGTACCGCCTCTCGCGTTTGGTACCGGGTTTGCCGCACTCGCATTGGCTTTAACGAAGATGGTAGGCGAAGATGACAATGGTAACGAAGAGGATGAGGTGCGAATGAACGAAGAAAAAGCTCGCATACCTTCTCCTTCAACGATGATGAACGTCAGAAACGACAACACCGGTGATATCGCATCTCCTTTACTCCCCATGGAAGAGGCTAAAAGACTTTTGTTTGAAAGTCAAGCGATAAAACCACCGCCAATGATGAGTAGTACTACCAAGAAGAACAAAAGTGATATTACCAGACGACAAAGCATTGCTAATAATACAACTAGTTCTGGTAACAATAATGGCGTGCTCTGGAAACGAAAAGATGAAGATGAAGATTTAGAAGAATCAGTAGAAGTAGATGATGATTATAACAACGACACCGAAGAACCCTTTGAAGAAGAAGAAGAAGAAGAAGCGGAAGAAGAAGAAGAAGAAGAAGACGCATTAGTTTTAGCCGCCGCAGAAGACAATGCAGAAGAAGAAAACGAAGTAGAAGGTGAAGATGAAGACAAAGACGAACGAGAGATGTCGCTACCACAGCCACAAAAAGCCACCAAGACCAAGAAAAAACAACGCCGACCACCGCCAGACCTCAGCTCTTCGACTTTCTTGAGCGAAGAGGATCGTGAGAAGAATTTTGATAACATTCGCGCGAGGCGTCCGAGATAGAGAGTTGTTAAAATAAATATATTAATCAGTTCAAAACTCTTCATTCTAAATATCTAAATCAGGCACGATGCACGCGCAACAATGTCGGGCACATGTACCCGCAAATATTCGTTCACAAACGAAGAAGAGCACTTCAGTCGAAGCTAAAGTGCTCTCCAAGCGGCAATTTCTCTCCTTATCCTCCACCGCCGCGCTTTTTCTTATTTCCAATGAACACCCGACTTTAGCTTCCGAAGAGGCAGGTGTCAACGAAAACGGGTTATTATTGGTGAATTACGAAGGGCGTTTGAGAAAAGACGGGACTGTTTTCGATTCCACGTACGGTGGAAATATCGTCAGCACGAGTGGAAATTCCGTGTCGGTTCGCGAAAGCGTGACGCAACCAGTCGTTATCAATCTAAATCCAAATGCGATACAACCAGGACAGGTAAAAGGATTGAAGAGAGGTCTGATCGGCGCGAAGAGAGGGGATAAGATTACAATTGTGGTGAAACCCGAGGATGGATTTGGATCGAAGAGTATAATATCTCCATTACGAGTTCAAGTGCCGGCGGATAGTGAGTTAGAGTACACCGTAGAGGTGTTGCGCGTGAGCAGCACGGGGATCGACGACTTATTCAAAGGCGTGAGTTTATGCGGTGTAGGGGTAGCGAATAAGACTACGGCCGGCTGTAGTGATCTCTAAATGACAAACTAATGGATAGTCTAGGCTTTATGTAGGGTTTAGTAGATACGTTCACTTTGGAGACCTTGGAAGTTATTGTGCTGTTTATTCTTTCTACTTTGCCATCCGCAGTTTCATCTCGTCTTCGCTGACTTTATGGTCCTCCGGCATTGGTCTTGTCTCGTACACGGCAGTGACAATCATATCCCGTCTATGCCCGCTCGCTTCTCCTCTCAAGCCAACATACGATATCTCCGTCTGCATCTCTTCCCCTCTCAACTTGGCAAAGTTTTTTGATACGAATATCGTCACCGACGAACACGAGCAAAACTTCGTTCTATCTGTTTCGTATTCGAGGATGCCTAAAAAATCCTCCTGGATGTCCAACTTTTGCGTCGGTTTCTTCCTGTGGACATTTTCTAAGTCTATTTTGTTCATGTTATCGTTTGCGAAGAGTTTAATCTCCGCCGGGTGGGTTCCGCGTGTTCCTCCAACAATTACTATGCCAGTTAGTTTCACGTCTTCGGTGAATGGTATTCTCAATAGCAGCTCGCAATCGTCGTCGTCGCTTTTGATTCCAACCGGATCCGTGTCTAAACGAGAGTTCCATTCGCGGAACACGTTTTTACAATCGGCCTCGTTTTCAACGTTTTGGGAGGAGAGTTTGTCGAGATCTATGAAATTGTGCAACGAACTGGTCGCGCAAGAAGACTCGTCGCAGTTGTGGTCGTGCGAGCAACAGTGTTGGTTGTTATTATTCGACGACATTTCTTAAAAGCGCCCCGTCTCTCGAACGTGCGTGTGCACAAATAACAATCTCGTTATTTTATAAGATTTGACGTTTTTGAGGAGGCAAAAGAGGAGTGTAAAAATGAGGAGACTTCGTAGAGTATTCATTATTATTTTCTTCAAGAAAGCGGAAGCAAAGATGGTCGCCCCGAACACCTACGCCGACGTGTCTCAAAAAGCGGCCAAGCAAGTCCTCTCGTCTTTCTTCGGGACGATCGCCACCGCCTCTCTGATCTTAGTCGGCAGCTCCGCGGCCTTCAACATCGCCGGGAAACAAATCGTCAAATCGAACAAAAAACGACTCGGGAAAAAGTGCACGCTGTGCGATGGGTTGCGATTCATATCGTGTGGGACGTGTAAAGGGAAAGGCGCGATTGAATGGCAACCGATTAAAAATCCGGAAATGGAGAGGGTGTGTGTGTGTCCGACCTGTTCGGGGACGAAGATGAGCAAGTGTTTGAGATGCGTTGGCGTTGGTTATTTGTAGGCAAGTTGGTGATGGGGGAGTTTGTTCTTCTTTCGTAAGCGCGCAGTAAGTAGTTTATTAGCTATTAGAGATTCCTAGATTCTATTTGTACAACATACCAGATATAATAAAGCTTTAGCTATTTATGACACTTTATTCATCTTCATCTTTCGAAGATTTGGTCCGAGCAGCAGGAGCGACAACGGCGTGTTTCTCTCCTTCCTCCGGTACCGGTTTAATAGCGCAGAACGCCACTCCAAGTTGCGTTTGGTCCCATCTTTTGTTCAAGACTTGTTGTTCCTCATCCGTCCAGTTTTGTAAACCTTCTTTTTTTCTCCGCGATTCCTCTGCTTCGGAGAATTTACGGTTGCGCGCCCATTTTTCTTCCTGTTTATACCGTAACGTCGCAGAGTCGCCGACTGCAGTGGCGATGAGAAGTAAAGAGTTTGGCAGTAAACTGTCCCAAATTTTACCAATGCGCGAGTCGAGATTTTGCGTGGCTTCGATGCGTTCGCGAAGGCGTTCTTTTTCTCCAATGCCATTGATACTGCCGTTATCACCGTTTTTCATCTTTGCAACCTTCTTCTCTTTCAAAGCATGCTTCTCTAAAACATCTTCCAACTCTCTCAAATACCCGAAACAGAGTAAAGACATATCCTCTGGCGCATCGCGCATGGACATTTGCATTTTCATTGTCACGTCATCATCAGAGACACATTTGTGCGTTTCCGTTGCTCCTGAAACACCAATCGCCTCGGCATTTTTGTTACTTTTCGTGATCGTTTCAAACACAAGTACTTCGCATTCTTCGTCCTTACCTCGCGTTTTATTTTCCTTGGCAATGTAATCGAATAAAGACTCGCCGTCTTCGAAATTCTCGTTGATGTCGTTGCCAAACTGTTCGCCGCGAATGAGTTTCAAGTAAACCAACTCCAGCGTCGCTCGAGCATCTGTGACTGAATCGTGCGTACCTTCGTGTTGAATTTTTCGCCTCAAGTATCTTTCAGTTAGAAATCGAAGAGCATTACGAAATGGCGCACCTCGTTTGTGCGGGTACATTTGCACCGTATCCAACACGTTTGGGTGGCACATTTTGAGCATCATCAGGTCGTTTTCTAACGAGTGCCCTGCGATCACGCATTCAGCTGGAATGAGTTCTAATAGCTCTTTTTGCACGTCCTCTAACGTCGTCGTCACGTTTCGCATTTGCTCTTTCGTGACGCCGGAAAATTCCGTGTTGTAGTTTACAATCGGCGTTGGTGGTAAGACAAGTTTATCGTAGATAACTTTGCCGCAATCGTCGACGACTGAACATCGCGCAAGAGCTAAACCGGCTTCAGTCGTGACCATTTCACAATCCATGGCGACAATTTCCGGGTATTCCGCATTGGCAACTCCCATGCCGGCGGGTTGCGTACACACAAATCCACCTCCTTCTGGGAGTTGCAATTCTTCTTCTTCTTCTTCTTCTTCTTCTTCTTCTCTCTTCTTCCTTTTGTGCACTAACGTC
>Ga0066856_10000401_pt1 | contig 15932 bp, 9 predicted proteins | sample ETNtaG_5_FD_65605 | JGI IMG/M metagenome (GOLD analysis project Ga0066856, IMG submission 65605) | Marine microbial and viral communities from oxygen minimum zone, Eastern Pacific Ocean - ETNP201406SV205 | ecosystem: Environmental > Aquatic > Marine > Oceanic | place: Pacific Ocean: Eastern...
TGTGTGTGCGTGTGAGTGAGAGAGAGAGAGAGAGAGCGCAAACATGTCAACTTCTTCTCCGAAACCTCGCGAGCAAAAAGAACAAGTGAAAATTAAGAGCGAATTCCGAAGCGTCTTTTATTCAACGTCAAAAGATATCTCGGACGTGTGCGGACCAAGAGTACGATTTACGTGCATAGATTGCAATGAAAAGGTGGTTGTGTTAGGTGCGAACACCGGGAGCGTGTATTGTTTCGCAAGAACGTACGCTGAGAAGAAGAGAGTTGAGAATGTTGTTGAGAAGGAAGATGGAAGAATCAAAGACAAAAAGAATTCTACGAATTTTTCTTCAATCGAAGAAAGCCGATTACGATTCCTCGCCGTGATTTCTCCTCAATCGATTAAACGAACAGATGCACAAACTGGGCGAAGGATGGTGACATCGCAAGTCATACAGAAAGTAAAACTGAGTCCAGATGGAAACATGGCGGCGATCGCGTATGCGAGTGGGGTGTTGCACGTGATTTCGTTTAAAAGCGGCAGTAGTAATAGTAGTGGTAGTAGTAGTAGTAGCATTAACACACCGCCGGCTGGAAGAACCATTGCTTTACTGAGAAAAGCGCACGCGAGTCAGATTATAACAGTTTTGAGGTGGTCGAACGATGGGAATATCGTGTATTGCGGGGACGACGCCGGGATGGTGACTTTGACGGACGTATCGGCGTTTACAAAGTATTTCAAAACCGGGGACGGGAAGGATGTTTTGAAGAAGAAGGTTGACGCAGTCATGGGAACATCAGTGACAACGGGTAGCACTGGTGGTAGTAGTAGTAGTAACAATAATAATAATAATAATAAAAGCGATGGTGGTAGTAAAAGCAACAGCAACAGCGTCGGACAACAACAAGAGTCTCAGCTTCTCGAGTTTGAACCAGTTTTCTGCGCGAAGTTTGTGAAATGCGATTCACTTCTTCCAGGCATGGAGGATGCCGCAGAGGCGTGTTATCAGATTGAGTGTTCTAAATCAAATAAATCTACCTTGCTTTCCTCGCGCTCGAAAGCGAGCGTGTTAGCGGTTAATTCTGGAGAACAAGAGATGATTGGAACGAAACCTAGAGACGGTTTGTTTGGCGCGTGCTTTCACGAGATGTGCAAATTTGCGATTGGCATTGAGGATCAACAAGAAGAAGGCGTACAAGGGAAAAAGTCAGAGTGGGCACTTTGTGCGCGACCGGGACGACGGTTATGGATCACAACCGTTGAAGTCGATGAAGATGATGAAGCGGTTCCAAAAGTTGACGTCGTCGCAACTTTACGTCCGGATCTTCCGTGGCCAACGACGCCAACCATCCTGGGCTATCCCGAAAATTGCTTCGAGTTTAAGACGAATCCAGAGAGAATAAAACGCATGCAAAAACGATTCGAGTTTGGCACCTTGATGCCGTTTGGTGACGATGGTAGAATGTGTTTATCCGTGGCACAAAAATCAGTCGCAATCGTAGACATTGCGCGCGCAACGGTTACGGAGTGGTTTCCTTTGCGCGAAGCGGAAACGATCGCTCACGGGAATTTCGCGTCCGGATTTTCAGATTTTGCAGTTTCCGGACGATATGTGTTTTTTCTCACGAAAGCAGTGGCAGAGTCTACGCACGACACAGATTCGAGCGCCACGAACGTTGGTTCTATCGTCTGGTGCCTCGAGGTCTCGAGTGATGAAGATGTGAAGAAGAAAAAAGAAGTTCGTGAATTATGTAAGGCGGACACGAACGAGCAACCAATACCTTCGTCGTCGTCGTCTGTTGTCGTCTCTAGCAATGCACACGCGGCAAATACCGAAGAGAAAGCGGCAATTGTCGCGAAATTGGCAAAGGAAGTAAAACCGAAACCGCCGTCAAAATTGGAGCTTTTGAAACAGCGTACTTCAGAAGCAAACTCAGATTCCGAGGAGATGTTATGCGACGAGGAAATATACCCGAAAATATCCAATGCGAGCGATGTGAACGCGATATTTTTTTACAATCCAAACGGAAAATCGCGAAATCGCGGAGCGGAAGATGAGAAAATATGTGCCAAAGCCATTGTCTCAGGATTGCTGGACAGCGAATTCAACGGCTTCTCAGAGGACCCAGAATTGACTGAACTGCTCAAGAGTTTAGACTTACTCGGCTTAGACTCGATGCGAAACTACGATCGACAGATAGAAAAGTCTCGCGCTTCGACTGGACATGCGGCCGCGGCAATGGCAATGCACGAACAGAATCTTCTCGCCGAGAAAAATGGAGGAGGCAACAAAAGAGACGACGACGATTCGAGGAAACCGCCTTCTTCTTCTATAAGTGGAAGTGCAAACTCAAAATCTCCAATCCGTCGCTTAAAAGAAAACCATCAAGAACCACCGGAAACTCCTCGCACGCCGAAAACGACCGACGAAGTTCTCACCAGCCACGAAATCTTAAACGTCTCGCGTGAGTGTTGCGATCCTTCCTCCACGCGACAAGACGTGACTTTAGCGTTACAATCCGTCCCTTTGATTGCCGCAAAAACTATCGTCATCGAGTCCTCCCGCGCGTTGTTCGTCCGTCTCATTCAAGACGTCTTCTCGGACGATGAAAACATCAAAGCGCTTTCAAAATCCTTGGAAAATTTGGCTCTCTCTGCCGGTGAAATTCTCGGCGCCGACGCCGCGTTGCGATGCTTGAAAGTCGCGTGTGAAGACCCAGACGTCAGAGACCACGCCGAGACGAGCGCGTTGGAAACCCCATCTGGGGCCATGTTATCCGACGTCGTCACCAACATCACTTTGGCGTTGATCACCGAACACAGAAATAGAATAGCTAGATGTTAAGAATAGCTCGTTATTGTATCATATTCAAATATAGGAAAAAAACGTGTGAAAAAAATTGAGAGAGAGAGAGAGAGTCCATCGCGATCGCGATCGCGATCGATTGTAACGCATTTTTTATTTTTAGCTCTTTTTTTTTCCGCATCTCTCTCTTCTTCTTCTTCAAAAGTTCATGCACCCTTTACGCGCGGTGACGGTCGAAACGCTCACGCGAGGGGAAGGAGAGGACAATACAAATGCCGTTACGACGAAGAATCCATCGTCGTCTCGATCGCAGAGAAGATCGGTGACTTTCGCCGACGCGTCCACGCGAGTGAGAGAAGAAGACCTTCGATTGCATGTGATGACCCCGTTTGGGCGAGGAGGAGAAGAAAAAACCGTTGACGAGGAAAACAACAACCGCGCTATCAACGGCTTGTCTTCATTTACGAGAAGAGCTTTGGGTTCACGCGCGTCTGTGATGGAGACGACGACTGGAGAAGGAGGAGAAGGAGGCACGAGGAGGCGCATATCCTCAAAACTAGATTTTTCTCCAGAAGAAGAGGACCACGAACGAGATCAAAATCAAAAGCTTTCCTCGTCATCGACGTATTATTCCGAATCGTACTCTTCTTATTGGCGCAAATTTCGGAGACAGGGGAAAGTAGTGAGTCGCAAGATCTTAGATAACAAATCTATGTCGATATTTATGACCTTAGCGACTATTTGGGCGTTGTTTGGAGACGACGTGCGAGTGTTGGCGTTTCCAATGGAGTACGACGAGATTTTCGTTGGCGTAGCGATCGCGTTGATTGTCTTGTTCGCACTGGAGACAATAATGTCGTGCTTTGCTAAAGGGAGGAAGTATGTTTTCGGCTTTTACTTTTGGTTGGACATCATCGCGTGTTTGTCTTTGTTTATGGATGTGCCCGAGTTTATGGCGTTCATCGGTATGGATCCATGTGAAGGGACGGATTCGTACGGCACCGGGTTGGAAGGCGAAGAGTATGACGAGAGGTACGGGACGAAATCGGAGAATTCTGGAGATATTGCCCGAGCGGGGAGAGCATCGAGAGCGGGAACAAGAGCGGGAAGACTCGTTCGCGTCGTTCGATTGATTCGAGTCGTGAAGTTGTACTCTTCTTTGCAACAGAAGAAGAACGCAAAAGAGCAAAAGGAACGATGCGCTTCAATCGCTCGAAGTTCTATGATTTCATCGTCATCATTATCAATCCATAATCGAGACATGAAAGAAGAAATGTTGCAAGTGCGTAAATCTTCTTTACAATCGTTAGAGTCCGTGAACTCCTCAGCCTCTGGAAATAGTGCGAAAGGAAGCAACGGTGAATTCGAGACGCCGCTGGTGAAGAAGAAGAACTCGCTGACACAAGCGGAAGAGTTTGACGACCGGTCTGACGATGATTTAGAACAATCGAGAGTCGGAGAGCGACTTTCTGAGCTCTCTACGATACGCGTGATTGTCGGTGTTTTGTTGATGTTATTCACGATGCCAATATTTATGGCTGATTTCTTCGATGTCGGCGAAACGAACACTCTAATCGACGGAGGCTTGAAAATTGTCCACGACTCGGCGCGATTTGATCCCAACGATGACCAAGCGAGACTCGGATTTTTTCAAGCTCTAAATCGATATTACGAAGACACGGACGAAAACATGTATCGTTTGGTTATCAATGGCACCTCGTACGAGCAAAACGGGAACTTTTCAAACTCCATCGGAGCCGTGAATGACGACCCGTTGTCGTATTTATTTTTGAATCTTTCTGGCATCCAGTATCCGAAACTTAGGTGCGAGGCGTTTGAGTTCGCCATGTACTCTGGAGACGGCGAAAACCAACAATACGATAAACTCTCCTTCGCCTTCTTTGACGTTTCAAAAATTTACAAGTTGCAGTCCGTGCTGAACATCGCGAAAACAATTTTCGTGTGTATCGTCTTGCTCGTAGGCGCTCTCTTGTTCTCGAAAGATGCCAACGAGTTAGTCTTACGACCAATCGAACGAATGGTTTTAAAAGTTCAAGCCATGGCAGCGAATCCGCTGACAAAGTTTTCCATCCGGCCACACGATAAAGAGTTAGAATCCGAAGGCGAGCAGCTGGAAACGAGAATGCTCGAAAATAGCATCGCGCGAATTTGTTCGCTATTGTCGGTCGGTTTTGGCGAAGCCGGGACGGAAATCATCGCTGAAAATATGAAGAGAAGTGGCGAGATTAATCCGATGATTCCTGGACGCAAAGTCGTCGCTATTTTCGGCTTTTGCGACATTCGCCAATTCACAGACTCTACGGAGGTATTACAAGAAGAAGTTATGGAATACGTAAATACGATCGGTAAAATTGTGCACATGGAGGCACACTTATATGGCGGCAGCGCGAACAAAAATATCGGCGATGCGTTTCTACTCGTTTGGAAATTTCCTCCGAACATTACAAAGCGAGACGTCGACTTAGCGAGTGAAGGACTACTGAAGGATGAAGAGAAACTCTTGCTCTTGGAGCAAATTGCTGATGGTGCTCTAGTGAGCTTCTTAGCCGTCATGGCCGGTTTAAGACGAAGCGCGAAACTGTCCTCGTATAAATCGAACAAAAAGTTGAATAAACGCATGCCGAATTTTCAAACGCAAATGGGTTTCGGATTACACGTCGGATGGGCCATTGAAGGCGCAATTGGCTCGGAATACAAAGTTGATGCGAGTTATTTATCACCCAACGTAAACATTTCCGCGCGTTTAGAGGCAGCAACGAAACAATTTGAAACGCCTTTGTTGTTCACTGGTCAGTTTGCAAATATTTTATCTGAGAGCACGAGAACAAAGTGCCGACAAATAGACCACGTGACGCTGAAAGGATCGGAGCAGCCGTTGAGATTATACACGTGCGACGTAGATATAGAGGCTATTCCTATGCCAACGCAAGAAGAGATTTTATCGGGCCGCACATACGAAGACGAAACGAATTCGTTCCAACTGTACGAGAATCCATTCTTGGAACATCCTGACATCACACTCATGCGAAAACGCGTTTCAGAAGAGTTTCTGAACGATTTCCACAGAGCCTTTCAAAAATACGAACAGGGCGAGTGGAACGAAGCGAGAACATTACTACATAAAACGAGAAAGAGAGTTTCGTACAACGGAGAAGAGATTGAAGATGGACCGACGAAGAGTTTATTAGCCGTCATGGAACGAACAAACTATCGAGCGCCGAGTGATTGGAACGGTTTCCGCGTGCTCACGGAAAAATAATGAGAGTGAGGTCATATTTATTACGACAGCGTGTGTAAATGTACATTTATTTATATCATACTTATTCGTCATCATCCCTTACATTTTGATGATATTTTGCGCTACTATGGTCGCTATTTTCGCTATTGTTTACTATTTTGCATAATTGACGAAGGAGGACATGAACACGCTCTCGTCCAAATTAAGTGTCGAATGCCACCATTTATCGGGAAAATATATACCTTCGTTCTCGTTAACGATGCATGTTAACACTTTTTTCTCGTTTCCATACTTATCCACTTCAACGCTATTATCATTTTTCTTACCCATTTTTATATTCTTCTTAAACTTTGCTTTATTCCCGTTGGCTTTAAATCTCATCGCGGCTCTCGCGGCGGTTTCGTTGCCGTTAAACACTGGTTCGAAAATCGGCGGCGAAAGAAACCATTTTTTCCTCCCGTAGATACTCTCCGACCATCCAGGGCCGTGTATGTGATATGGCACTCCGGACAAAGGCCCTCCAACTCCATACGAATACGCCACGGAAGCACTTTCAGGTACATATTTCTTCCCGATCAAAGACGCTCTTTTAAACGCCGGGAAGAAATCGCCAAACGCTTCGTGGTCGTTATCACCGAACCAATACCATATTTTATCTGCTTTCTGGTTGCTTTTAATCGGTTTTAAATACTTTCCTCGAGAATCGATGTAGTGTTTCAATTTCACCTCTTTCTTGTCGTAACTAAACGTGTTCGCGGAGGATAAAACAATCACCTTCTCGCCGTGCGATTTCTGTAAATTTTCTTTCGAACTCAACACCTTTTGAAAGTGCTTCCACTCTGCTGCTGATGCTGATGCTGATGCTGATGCTGATGCTGCGTCCTTATCATCGTCGTTGTAACTGTTGTTATTGTTCTTCTTCTTCTTCTTCTTCTTCTTCTTCTTCTTCTTCTCGTTTGCCTCCTCCTCCTCCTCCTCGTTCTCGATGAACCTCACGACGACTGGTTTATGATCTCGATACTCTCGATTGAACCTCTCCAAAGAGAGCGCATCGATCCAAAACCTATCGACCGTGCACTCTTCTCGACTCTTTTCTTCGTGAGCCGGCGTTGAATATCTTTTCCACCCGCCGTCGCGAACATTATTTCCTTCTCCTTCTCCTTCTTCTTGAACAAAAAACGCGTCTCTCTCTTGGTGCTCCAACCGCCACACGAGGAGGATTAAAAACACCGTCAGAACGCTCGAAAGTGCGCCCCCGCGTCTCTTCCCTCGCCTCGTCTCCTCGCGCTCGCGTTTCGCGTGCTTGTCGTCGTCGTCGTCGTCCATTGCTCCTTTTTAGTGGTGGTAAAATGGGTGCATAAAATGGGTGCTTTTTGAAAAACCTCCAAACAAAAACCGAGCGCGCAAAACGCTTTACGTCGCGAAGAGAAGATTTATGCGGTCGAAAGCGCTCCTCTGTGCCTTCCTCGCGTTGTCATCGTCGCGCTTGATGGCGCTTTTCGCGCTTCCAACGGAGGGGACGATGACGGATGCGACGACGACACCAACGACGACGACATCGTCGGCGGCGACGGCGGGACCAACGACTTTTACTTCGGCATATTCCCGACCGGGATACGCGTCAGAGGCGGTGGCGCTGAAGGCATCTCGTCGAGCGGGGCGAACAAAACGTCGCAGACGAGGATTATCCGAAGACGAGGACGAAGAGAAAAAACCTATGCACGTGCACGTATCGATAAGCGGAGACGACGAAGTCACCGTCGTGTGGAGCACGAGAGTGCCTTTAGGACAAGAACACCACACAGATGCGGTGAAATACGAATGCACGAACTCTGAGAACCTCGAGAACACGAGCGATGTGATCGACAAAGTTGTCTCCTCGAAAACACACCCATGGCATTTAGGTGAAATCTTCGAATCGTCGTCGTACACGCAGCAAATGTGCATGGCATCGGCGACGAGTTTAACCGCGCCGGTTATGGGCGGGCCGAAAACGCCGGTGTCGCCGGATGTTTTAGCGAAGCTCGCGAATACGTCGAGTTGGGCGGACGCGGACGCGTCGAATTACAAGATCGTTAATAACTTCACAGATGTTGTGCCGGACGAGTGGTTTACGATGACAAAGCCGCCGGACAAGACGGTGTGTTTGGGTTACTCGAACGCCAACGGCGGGTGGTATAGGAGTCCGTATATACACAAAGCGAAGATTAGAGATGTACACAGGGAAAGAGGGTTTAATGCGTGCGTGTATCTGTTACCGCACGACGTGGATGGAGATGGGAAGGAGATGTACAGATTGTTTAAGAAACGCGGGAGTTATAGCAACGAAGAAACAATAATATCTGTCATGGGAGACACTGGACAAACTGAAGTGACGAAGAAGGTGTTTGAGCACGTGAAAGATGTTGTGAAACCGCACGCGGTGATTCATACCGGCGATGTATCGTACGCCGATGGTTTTGCACCCAGATGGGATTCATTCTCAGAAATATCGGAAGCGCTTTTTAGTTCAGTTCCTGTCGTCATTGCGAGTGGGAATCACGACATCATGAATAACGGCGCAGAATACACGGCTTTCGAGAAACGATACGAGACGCCATGGAGACGAAGTGGCTCGTATTCCAAGAATTTCTGGTCCTTCAACATCGGAAAAGCGCATGTTGTGCACATAGATTCGTACTCTTCAGTGTCCACGCAAATGTTCGATGGTGCCATCGCGGATACGTTTCAAACGTGGCTGGAAAACGATCTAGAACGGGTGAACAGAAAACAGACGCCTTGGATTATCGCCGTGTTTCATGCGCCATGGTATAATTCCAACTCCAAGCATTATAAAGAGAACGAACCGCAACGACGGAAATACGAACAGATTTTATATAAATTTGGCGTCGATGTTGCCGTAAATGGGCACGTGCACAGTTACGAGCGTTCACATCCAGTGTATGGAAATCAGCGTGACCCGTGCGGCACAACACATATAGTAGTTGGCGACGGAGGAAACTATGAAGGACCATACGGTGCAACCTGGATGACTCCGCAACCATCTTGGTCGGCATTCCGCGAAGGATCCTTTGGCGCAGGTTCTTTAACTGTACACAATGATACGCACATGAGTTGGAAATGGGAAAGAAACGCGTGCGTTCATCAAGATGGCACCACAGATTTGAATCAAACGTATTGGTCGATGCGCGATGGCGAGTCGGCTTCGAGTTGCCAAACAGATCAAGATAAGAGCAAGAACGCTTTGGTAGCTGTTGATACGTACGTGTTCGTTAAGAATGAAAATGAGTGCGCGAACAGGAAGATGGGAACCGGCAGTGGTGGTGAAAAGTTAACGTTTACTGAGGTTGAGGACGAAGGAATCGCATCAAACAGTAATGACCCTCATATATATCAGATCCAAACGCTCAAGGTAGCGCTCGTCTTATCTCTCATGTGTTTAGGAGGCACGTGCTACGCGCTATGGAAAACTTTGCAAGCGTTAAAGCGCGCCAAATTTGCGGTCGGTGTACACGCCGTGCACATGGACAACGACAGAATACGCGTAGACGAAGATGAAGACGAAAATGGAGTAGAACTGAATGTTAGCAATTCGTTCCACGCAGCTCAAGACGACGAAGGCGACGAAATGCTTCTCTTCGCCGGCACCGGGCAAAATCGAATTGTGAGTAGTTCGAATGTGAATATCTAATATTAGTAATATTATTAGCGGTATCTAGATAACAATCATATAGTGATATACTTAACAAAACATACATATACAGACTAGTAATAGTCATCTCCCCAATCTTCGACGACGTCTCTTTGTTTTCTATGGTTTTGTTTGCCATATCCTCCTCTTCCTTCACGGCGTCTTCCTCCATAAAAGCCTTCCTTTTCCGCTTGTCTATTCCTCGCGTCTCGGTGTCTTTGATTCCTCGCCCCGTCTCTTTTCTCCTTGAACCATTTCACAATCTTACTCGCCGGTAATTTCGTCGCGTCTCTGATCCCTTGAATCGTCATATCATCGGGGTAATGATTCCCAGTTTCCCATATTTTCTCCAACGTCGCGATGTTTGAAGCGCCCAGTCTCGTTTTCTTGAATCCTTTATACGCCGGCATCCCACCTGAACCCCCTTTCTTCCCTTTCACCGGCGCTTTCACGTCGTGCAGTTTGTCTCTTCTCACCGTCTCTTTTGCTCTGTTTGATAATAACCCGACGACTTCATCGTCCTCTCCTTCGTCAACATCGTCGCCTCGAAATTGTTCCTGTGGATACTTCTTTGCCAACTCTTTTTGTCGATGTTGGTTTTGCTTCATCCATGCCGTCACATCTCGTCTCTCCAATCCTAAATCGTTCGCTAAATCGTTTAGTTTAAACGTTCTCCGACCCCCGGCTAAAGCTCGTTCCAACGTCGCCACCTTGTGCGGTGGGATTGCGATTTTGTTTCTCGCTTTGTCCGCAATCACGGCGGCTTCTCTATCGAACTGTTCGAGTAAGTCGGACCATTTCTCCTCTTCCTCGTCTGCGCTGTCGTTTACATCGTCGTCGTCGTCGTCGCGAGACAAAGCAAAATGTCGTCGAGATAACGGTCGGTGGCATCTCTCTGGGTGTCGACTTCTCCACGCCGCCGCTGGTCTCGCGCGCCTGAAGGACGGCGCGAAGGACGAAGACGGCGACGGCGACAACGAGAACATCCAGCACGATCCTCTCCACGGCGCCATGATCCTCTCTCCGTCTCTCTCTCTCTCTCTTTGCGCGCGTCTCTCTTTCCCTTCGTCTGCAAGAGGTCACAGCCCCTTTTTTACTCTTTTGCAGAATTCTATTTAGGGTGTAGGTGAGATTTTGGAGGCGAGAGGGCTGGACACCCACGAAAACGCCTTCTTGCGCGGGTCTTTTTTCCGCGACGACGAGGACGACAAGAAGCCGCCGCGACGGACTAGGTTACCCTCTCTCTGGACACAACGCGCGGCGTTTTGAGAGCGCGACTATTACTATTGACGTACTCGTTTGATAAATGTGTATCGTCTCGTACTGATAATAGAACGACGTGTTATTAATAGGTTCTTCTATGATTGCTAAGTTCAAATCTACTTTCTCTCTCGTAACGTGAATATATATATATATATATATTAACGGTACGACTTTTGGAATCTCGATCTCGCACCACGACCACCCGCCTTCTTCGGTTCCATTCTTCTCGGATCGGCGACCAACAACGTTCTGTCAAACTGCAATAACGCGTCTTTCAACTCCTTCTTCGTCGCCTCATCCACGTACTTTTGAGTGTACGCCACTAACCCTTTCGCAATCGCTTGTCTCACGGCATACATTTGCGAAACGTGACCACCACCCTTCACGCGAACGCGGATGTCAACGTTAGCAAACTTCTCCTTACCCAACAAAAGCACCGGCTCTAAAGCTTTAGTTCTGAGTAATTCCGTCTTCTCGAGCTCGATGGGCGACCCGTTCAAGCGCATAAGACCCTTCCCTTGTTTGACGTGCGCGACGGCAACGGCAGTTTTTCTGTTCGAGGATAGGTGCGAAAGAAAAGAAAGAGTGCAATGGTAAGTCACGCGTTCCAACGCGATGTTCGCGTGCGTTTCGAAACGAAACATTTCGCGCGCATCTTCCTTTCGATGTTTCGCTCAAAAGTAACTTAAGCGGAGAGGAAAAAAAGAACGAACGATGCGCGCGATGAGAGGCTTCGAGCCATTCGCGAACGACGAAACGTCTCTGCACCGATTCGAACAGATACAATATTATGCACGTACTTGCGTCCAAACGTTTGCACGGATTGCGTAGACATCTTCGCTGTGTGTGCTGCGTGCGTGCTATAATATGAAGACGACAAACGACCCTACTTTTTCTTTTTTCTTTTGCCAAAGGGAGGAGGAGATGGAAAATTCTCCTTGGAAAAAACAAGGCAAAAATATGGAACAAAATTCTCCAAAAAAGCCCGTTCTGTGGATGGTCGAATTCTTTCTTTTTTAAGAAGCCGAAGAAGAACAAAAATATTTACGTAAGGAACGAATTCTTCGGTCGACTAACAAAAATACGCGACAGGCGCGAGATAGGTCTCAATAAACCAGGCGATTTTATCCCCGAGAGAATTTTGAGAGGAACTCAGTTCGCTCGACGGGAGAGGCGTTACGAAACACGTGCCGTCGTAAAATTCCTCCGCTAATCTACCGACGAGCTCGTCGAACTCCTCTCGATCGATTTCTCCGGCGTCTTCGCCGAGGACTTCTTTTTGACTCAACCCGAAACAATGCTGGATAACGACAAACTTTACCACTCCTGGTGGTGAAGGTGTGATACGAGTGACCATATCTTTGACTAATCCGACGAGTTCGTTCAAATCGATTGTTCGCAAACCGTCGGCACCGATTAAAGTCGATGTTCCAATCGCGGCGTATTTCTCAAACACGCGCGTGATTACAGTTTTGTTCTTCTCTAAAACTTTACGCACTCGCCTTGCTCTCATGCGGCTACGAAAAGGCTCGACGTCGACGAATTTCGCGCGGGGAATGATGCGTTCTTTCATAAATCTCGCTAAAGTTTCCGATAACATTTCGTGCTTATATTTTTTTGAACGTAAAGCTTTCGCGAGCCGGAGGATACCGACGCAAAACTCCGTAATAACTAAAGAACGGTCGGAGTTGGTCGCGGTGTCTGCATTTTTCACTTTACGCCCCGAGGCGTCCGTAATCCAATTCAATCGAATGAAGAGGAGCTCGGCACTACTCTTGAGCATCTTTTTGTTATTTTCGTCCGCTGAGTTCGCTCCGATTAAATCGCAATCTTTTTAAAAAGCTAACCAATCGTTCAGCGTCATAGAGCCGAGCTCTGCGGCGCCGATATTTTCGTCGAACGGTTTTGTCAAAAGCGCGTAATGCTTGAAAATCAATCGCGCGGAAATATACATGCGTTTCAACTCTGTTTCTAAACTTTTAATCGCGTCTTTGTGTGTTTCTTTATTCATCATATCCTTTGATTCGTGCGCGATGTCTTTCCATACCGTTTTAAACTCGTGCTGCAGTTCCTTCTCGAAGAGTTCCTTACGCGTTTCCTCGTCTTCTTCGCCTTCGTCGCTATCAGATGACTCCGCGCTTTCTTCTTCGTTACATTCTTCGTCGTTGCAATCATTTCCGTCGTGACTTGCGTTTGCTAGAGCAGCCATTGCCCTCGCCCTTTCCTCTTTGCGTCTTCGTTGTTCCTCTCGTTTACTCTTTGCCTTTTCATACGCGTCTCTCGCTGCGCGTTTCCTCCGCTCTCGCAATATTTCTATGCACTCGTAATATTGTTCCACGTTTTCCCTCGGCGATACCGGATCAGATTTCAACATGTTCACCGCTTCTTTGGCTCTTCGAGTGGCCGATAGTTCTCTCCGTTCGTCGGGGCTTCGTTTTTTCGACGTTATTGTTCTTTCTTCGTCGTCGTCGTCGTCGTTTCCTTTTTCTTTTCCGCTGCATCGTCTTCTTCGCTTTTCTCTTCTTTGCTCTGCGCCACGGAGACGTGCTTCTTCGTCGTCTTCTTTTCGCGTCGCGAGTCTACTTTGTGGCGAACGAGCAACCATCGTCCGGGTGGTGCTCTTTCTTTTTTTCGGCGTCGCGATCGATGATGACGACGACGATGATGATGATGGTGGTTCGCGCCGAGTTCGTCGTCGTCTCGTTTTAAACCGGTGGTGGTGGTGGTGGTGGTGGTGGTCGTCGTCGTCGTCGTCGTCGTCGTCGTCGTCGTCGTCGTCGTCGTCGTCGTCTTTTTGTGTCGTCGAAGGTCTCGAAGAAAATCGTTCGTTCTGTTTTTTCGCTCGGCGAGAACGCGGAGCTGTCGAACTCGAGCGCTCCTGGCCTCCCCCGCTTCTGTCGCGCGCATCGGGCGGGCTCGTTCGGTGGTTTTGGTGGTCATCGCACGTGCGCGCGTGCATGTCTCGTCGTATAAAAAGAACGCGCGTGATAATATTTTTGAGTCGTCAAAAAAGCTAAAAATATCACTCTCTTTCCTCTCCGCAAACGCCTACAAATAAATGTTCCGCTCGTGCAGCGTGGCCGATTTGACAATCTCTCCGACGATGAGCACGCACGGACTCAACTTTTCGCCCCGAGTTTTCTCGACGATATCGCCCAACGTGCCCAACCACCGTTTCTCTTTCACCCCGTCCGCGTCTCTGACCATCGCGCACGGCGTGTTTTTTGTTCTCTTGGTGGTCATTTTGCTACTACTACCCTTCATCACGGCTTGTTCGCTAAAGTTCGTGTTCATTAAAAGCGCATCCACCACGCTCGCGATGTTTTTTCCACCCATGAATACAACTACCGTGTCTACGTCGGCTAAATCTCTGAACGCACCTGGGTTCGTTTTCGCGTCGTGGCCAGAAATACACGCGAAATGTTTCCCGCCCCGCATAGTCTCGGTGAGCGACACGCCCATCACGGCTGCACTCGCGACTAAACTAGATACTCCCGGGACTATCTCGTACTTCACTTTCGCTCTTTTTAGCGCTTCGATTTCGTTTCCTAATCTACCAAATATAGTCGGATCTCCACCTTTCAACCGAACGACGTGTTTATATTTCCCGCTCACCGACAACTCCACCAACAAACTGTTTATCTCCGCTTGCGAGGTGTTCTTTTCTGCCCTTCCGCCTCTCTTGCCGACGTATATTTTCTTACACCTTATTCCGCAGAGCGATAACGTTTCGTCGCTGTCTACGCCTAAATCGTCGTAAATGACCACGTCCGCGGATTTCAAGATGTTCGCCGCGCGGATGGTTAAGTTTTGTATAGAACCAGTCCCGACTCCAGCGCCGACGATGAAAACTCTCGTGTCCAATTTTACGAACGGAGGAGCGGACGACGATCGTTGAGGTGCACTCGACTCGGTCGTCGTTCTGGGTGTTCCCACCCCCGCCCGTCGTCTCGACGCCGTCGTCGTCGGTTTCTTCGCGCTCGTCGTCGTCGTCGTCGTCGTCGTCGTCTCAGACTTCTTCTTCTTCTTCTTCTTCTTCTCAACATCGTCGTCGTTTACGTCGTCGTCATCCGGAGAAGAGGACGACGCCATGAAAGTCGCACAAAAAATCGCACGAGCACAAAAGTCGTCGCTTCTTCTCCGCCCCGCTCGTCGTCGTCCTCTGCTCGATGGGAATGAACACCGCGCATCCTGCCGCCCACCAAACTGTGTCTTCCCTTTTGGGCTTTGTGTCGGATGATGCATCGTCGTCGTCATCATATATGTATATCGTTGTTGCGATGGGTCGTTACGACGGGGCGGGGAGTTGTTTTGTGACGACTTTTTTTGACTTCATTTTTACTCCCCAAACTCCAAAAAATGAAAAAAAAGAATTTGTGTGTTGTGTCAATAATTGGTGCATTATCATCATCACAAAAGAAAACAGAAAGTGGTGGTCGCACGGTATGTATTTAAAGTCCGCGTGGTAAACTCCACCACACGAGACACCGATACCTTGCTGGAACGACTCACTCACTCGCGATTCAAGCTTTTACTCCTGCGACGAGTCGCCATAATAATAGGAGAAAAAGAAGAATTTTTGTGTACATTGTAGAAGCATTCGTACCACATTTTTGACACATTGGGAGTACGTACATAGTAGTGTCCCTCTCCACAACAACAACAACAACAATATAACAACAACAACGACAACAACACTACCTTTCTTTTTTCCCGCTTGCGGACGACGACGACGACGAGGAGGAGGAGGAGGAGGATGCGTGGTGGTGGTGGCGGCGGCGGCGCGCTGCAGCAGCAGGCCTTTGTGCCGTCTTTGTCGCCGTTGCGTTCTTCTCGATACCGGTCGACATCATCATCATCATCATCATCATCGTCGCTTTGTGTGCATCATTCAGTTTTTTCGGCGGAATGGAATGGATACCGACGCCGACGGC